>Ga0114951_10000015_pt1 | contig 233989 bp, 174 predicted proteins | sample AM7aDNAmetaG_FD_88677 | JGI IMG/M metagenome (GOLD analysis project Ga0114951, IMG submission 88677) | Freshwater microbial communities from Finland to study Microbial Dark Matter (Phase II) - AM7a DNA metaG | ecosystem: Environmental > Aquatic > Freshwater > Lake | place: Finland: Lake... | reverse complement strand
TTTTTTTGTTCGCGAATCAGGCTTTTTTCTTTGAGACCAGGACAAAGAAGAAACCCTGCCAAAAAAGAAATCCCTTCCGGGCAGCTTTTGAAAAAAGCAAGCAAAAGCCAACCCACTATTACTCAAAATTTGCAGCAAAGTTAAACTCATGAAAATCTTTTTCGCTAAGAGTGACCGCCTCCAGGCACCGTCACCCTTCGGGTTCATTCAGATTTTATTGCATAAAATCATGACCTGAACTCTTGCTTAAAATTTTCACTCCGTTTTTTATCGGGGCATAAATTTTTTCTTAAACCCAGGCGAGCCAGATGCCTAAAAAAGTCTGCAGGGCAGCAGCGAAACAAAATGACAAAGATTACAGCACCAGTACTGAAGCCGACAAATGGAGGAGCATCCAAAGAAGAAAACGCAGTACTCGCTGCAGCAAAATCGGTACTCAACCCAGAAGAAAACACTACCGAAGTGTTGAAGCCGGTCCAGCAGGTTGAGCCGGAGAAGCCTGCCATTCCTGTTCCAGAACCCAAACGGGAAATGACCATGATGGAGAAGATCCTCAAGGTCGAAAACCTGCAGCTGGTTGTCGAAAAGAGGGCGAAACTGGTCCAAACACGCTCGGAGCTGGAACGCTTCCAGATTTCCTCCAACGATTTCAACTGTTCCATGAGGCTGAATGATTCGGACGGGAACGTCTTCACCACCAGCTTCACTCCGGGGATCAAGAAGGTCATTGATTTTCTCAAATCATCGTTTGATGCAAGCATCACCGATGTAGAGAACAAGATCACTTTCTAACCCTGCGGTTCCATCAAGTGATCCGGCGGTCAGGCTCAGGCCTGACCGCTTTTTTTATGGTCGTAAATTCACTGCAAATAACCAATTTCACTTAAAGAACAGGAATCGGGACCTCGATTCACTGAAACGTAAAATAATACAACTTAAAAACCAGATAAAGCTATAGATCAAAACCAGTGTTGGTGGCAAACTTCAGTATGGAGTCAAAAATGTCTTTATCTGGTATGCACAATTGCAATTCCATTCCCTTGGTGGAGTCCATAGTTTTATCCAATACTTCAGTTAGGACAATAAATGCATTCAGAGGATCAACCCTCCAGCCACCTGTCGGTAAACCGCACCTTAGAGTCTTAAGTCCAATAGAACAAGCAGTTGTAAGGGTCATGCTATATGCCTTCAATGTCACTGATTTCGTCAATGATGTGGTTACAACAGGCAAATGCAAAAGTGTAGTAGCCAGTAAAATATATTTGAATGGATTACCAACTGGGATTGGAACTGCAACGCAAATACCAGGTGACAAAGGGTAATCAACTTGTGATTCTATGTATTGCCAGGTTACAGGATACAGTTTCTCAAACATTCGTGCAACCTTACCCCCCATCCCTTTGGACACCCCGTCAATAGAAACTATTATGGCATCTGCAGATTGATCAAAGAGGCTTTCGTTTTTAAGTCTTAATTTCATAAAAGCCAAGATTGCGATTTTCCATTTTCAATGGCAATGCTAATGTAGGATTTTTTGATTGTCATAGACTTCTATACATCCTTTATTACATCATAAAGATTAACAAAAGTAGGTTACAAGACATTTATATTATGAAAAGATAGTAGTCTATTATTCTTTTTGTATTTTTACATCCATATTTGCACGTACTTTCTTCAAAATAACAAGGTTTTCCTATGTTGAAGCTTTAAAATATTACACATGTTGAGATTAATGTAATCCTTAATTTCTTTTCGATGATAAAAATATTACGGTTTTCATTATTCATTTTATTCTTCTACATTGTCAATACGTTACAATCTCAAAGTATTGAATATTCACGACTTGTAGCAGATTACCCAATAAGTGTAAAAACGTTTCCTCCCGAGAAACAAAATGCCACATATGTCTTTGCTATTGATGTGAGTTCCTCCCTTGAGGGTTTTGCTGACTTGTTAAGGCAAAATCTCCACTATTTTGTAAATGCTCTTCCGGATGGTGACAGGCTTACGATAATCCAGGAGCGAGAACCAGGGCAAACTGGGTTTATATATTTGCCTAATACTTTGATATCAGGAACAAGTAAAGTCACTTTCAACAATTATCTTCAAACGATTTCATTCAACAATGTCAATGAAAGTGACGGGTTTGGAATGACTCAGAAAATTATTGATGCTATTGATCAAACCGGAGGAACTGATTTGGTCTACATTTTCATTTTTACTGATTTTGAATATTATACACGGCAAAATGGGTATGAAATAAATCGCTGTGATTGGAGAAGCCTCGAGAAAAGGTATGAAGGTATTCAAATGGGTAGGCGAATTGTTAAAGTAGGACTCCAGGTACCTTATACAGGGCATCATCCGGAAGCCATCTTTAGGGAAAAGTTGAACAGCATTTTCAATGGTGTTACTTATTACCCGGTTATTGATCAGGGATCACTTGAAAATTGGTTTGCCGACATTCGGGCAAATATTTTGCGGGACAGGCTTCGATTCATTATTGAGAAAGCAATAATACAGGAAGTCAAACAAACACAATTCCATATTAAACCTAATCCAGCTGGTAAATCACAACAGTGGATAAATTGTAATGACAGCCGATTATTAAATTCTTTCACCCTTATAGAACCTCAGAATCTTTTACAATCTTCAAGACCCTTGATCGAATGGCCTTTTCGTAAATCGTCTACTCATAAAGCAACAATAAAACTCTCTTATAGTACTAAATTTGATAATCCAAAAGGATACAATGAGATTGAAAAACTATTGCAGGATTCAAACCTTCAGAAAGTTACAGTTTTTGTTCATTATCCGCCGGCATATATTCCCTGGTGGGTTGCCTTGTTGATTTCCTTAATTCTGATTACATGGATCTGGTGGATTATATATATATTCGTAAAAAAACATGACAGAATTTGGACAATTTCTGTCAATTGGAAAGATCCTAAAGGTAAATCAAACAATGTATCAAATACCTTTAAAGGAAAATTTACGATTGGAAGTGGGAATGAGTTAGCCAATCATTTACCTGTTAGTGGAGCAATCTGGAAAATAAAAATCGAAACCATAAAAAATCACCCGGTGTTCTTTTGGAGAAGACCAGGTTATTATTTAACAATATTAGAAGGCAATCTGTTGGAACTTGAATATCCTTTTGGAGGCCCCATAAAAATTCTGGGATTTAGGAAACAATATTTCCTGTCAGGACCTAAAAGATTCAAAGGTGGCAATTTATTTGCAAATCAGGAGAAACTTCGTTTTACGGTTAATATAACCTAACCTTTTCTCTGAGCCCAGCTATCTTTAATTGGGTATCTAATTTGAATTGAAATTTCATAATAAATACAAGGTCAAATTATTAAATAAAAATACTATGGCACAGCAAGCAATTTTTATCGGAATTGGAGGAGCTGGTGTAACAACCGTTGCCCATATTAAAGCAAGACTTTTAACCGATCCTGAATACAATGGGAAATTAGAGTTACTTCTTGAAAATAATCATTTTATTTTTCTTGATACCGACGAAAAGGCTAGAAAGGATTTAAACAGCGACCCAAGGTTATGCAACATTTTTAAAAATGATCTTCCGATAAACAATAATGAATATCTCAACCTTGGGGCTACTAAGCCCTTTATGATTTATCATTCTGCAACAACACGCAATGACGATGAATCAAAACGACTGCTGGAATGGATTCATAATGAAATTATTGGAGGATTACCAACAAATCAGCTACAATCGGGTGCGGGGGCGCAAAGGATTGCTGGCAGAACTGCAGTGTATGATAACTGGGATGAAATTGTAAGAAAGATCAATGCTGGCATTAATAAAATGAACGCCTATGATCAGGTACTTGCTTCGAATGATCAGGATCAGATAAATAAAGCGCTTGAAGCAAGCAAGCCTGCAATATGGGTATTTGCTTCGAGCAATGGAGGCACTGGCAGCTCTGCGATTCTTGATGTTCTGTATATTGCTGACAGGGTATTCCAGTCGAAGTTTAAAACTGATCCGTTTTTAAGATTAGTTTTATTCATGCCAAACCCATTCATAGAATCAAATGATGACAATATAGTATATAGTTTAAATGCATTTGCTACTTTCTGGGAATTGAATACATTCCGTTATGATGCTATTAATAAAAATGACGGTAAGAAATTTAAATATTTTTCATGTAAACCGGATAAAGACAAATGGGATACAATTCCTGGGGGGTGGAAGGGATATTCTTACATTATTCCAGTTGATGCTGAAACAGATAATAATAAACCTATCCCCATCGACAATCTTTTCATTAATACAGCCGAAATGTGCTATTACTTGCATAAAAGCGCTGTGGGTGATGTTGCCATAAGCCGCCTTGACAATGATATAAAAGATGCACAACTCATTGGTGAGCCTCGAACAGATGCAAATACGGATTTCGCCTGGACTAGGTCGTTAGTGGCTATCGGGTACAAAGCCATTTGTAAACCCGATGAATTTTTAAAAAGATATGTGAAGACGAGGTTTATGTACGAAGTTCTTGAATATGGACTTCTTGGATATGCATTTTCGGAAGTTGTAAAAAATGAAACTCAGAAATCAACAGTTATAAAGGAATTCTCAGATAAATACATTTTTAACTGGCTGGTTAATACTGAGGAATTTGAAGCCGGTGATAAAAGCCTTCAAAGAGTATATTCCGATGAGTTTGATAAAATAAAATTTCCAATTTTTGAAGATACACCCAAAAAAGAGGAATGGGAATTAATATGGACCTCCTTAAAACCACAATTTACGGCTAAGGTTGAATTCCTAAATAATGAGTTTATTTCACCGGAGAAGGAGTTTTCCAAGAACAACTTTATTCAAGATATTAATAAAAGTGTTTATGAAGGCGTAAACGAATCTATCAGAAATTTCGGGCTTCATTACACTAAAGAATTATTGAGCTATGTAGATGATAAATACTGTGAAAGGATAATAGGAACTTTGGATAATGAAATGCCTTCTGAAACTGACATTTCCAGTAAAGAGACCCAAATCATAAATATTATTGATGCTGGTAAAAGAAAAAACGATTTACCGGCACTTCAAGAAGCTGTAAATAAATATAAAGCTGCTATTAGGACAAAGATTTTATACAAAAACGTAAAGGAAATCCTAATTGCATTAACGACACTTGAAAAAGGCGACTTAGAGCTTTTATACAAAGGGGACAATAACCATAAGGGTCTTACCGAGATCATCAGCGATGTTGAATCGTTAAGAAACAATTATTCTGACTCTTACCGATCCCTAAGCAAAGAATTTAAGGCAACAAAGGACGATCTTTTTACAACATTTTTCCCTACAGTTCATGAGTTTGTTGGCGATAGCAGTGTCTGGGTTGATAATCATGAGTTTGAAAGATTATATGCAGATGTTATTGCTTTGGATATAAAAGGAGAAACCGTCAGAAAAGGAACAAAAGATTTTGGTTGTCCCCCATTGAGAGGAAAAACTGACAAACCCGAGAAATGCCTATATACAGCGTTAGGATCAATTATCAGTGACTTGAAAAGTGACTTTTTTACAACTATTGCACTGAATGATATAGGGAATAATGATACGGATTATGAATTGAGCAAATTTATAAAACAAGCAGATTTTTATATTGAGGGTTGTTTTGCTAAAGACAATAAAGTAAAGAACTGGTTAGCAGATTCTATTGATGTGACTTTTAAAAAAATGTATGCAACAACAAATGAAGGTGAAAAACGAAAAACTCAGTTTAAAGATGATTTCATCAAGTCCGTCCCAGTGCTTTATCCCAGAAGGGATGGCGGAGTTAAACCCAAATTTGTAAGAACCCTTTTTGCAGGGAGTGATGTTTCTTTTGCCAAACAATTTGGCTATGACGATACAGATAAGTCCATGCAGTTCAAGCATGAACAAGCAATGACCAACCGCTTTTTATACTTCAAAATCGAAGTTGGGCATAATCTTTATGATTACCATGGATTTGATGATGTGGCGAATGTTTATATGAAAAAACGTCAGGAAATATTAAATCTTGATTATGGTTGCCACATTCACAAGGATTTTGCTAAACTTGATCTTGATGCAATTGTCGGTGCCAAAAAAAGCACCCCGTTTATTGATTTTATTAAGCTATCACTTTATGATACCTTCTTTAAACTACTAGCTACCTCAGAAAAGAATCTTTATGATGCAATATTTGGAAAATCCGAAACAGCAGAAGACGATCTTTTTTTAGATAATCCAATTAAAGGGGGTTACAAACCTTTTATCACGGTCATAAATAAGGAAAAATCCATGACATTGGAAATTTCTCCTTTTGAGATTTCAAACGGCCAGTTTACCTCTAAACAAAAATTTACAATCACCATTGATAACATTAATAATCTGACGGATTTTGAGAATAAGCTGACAAAGGAATTTGCGAAAGTCAATTTTAAGCCATCTGATTATCTGATTCAATTTAAACTGGCTACTCTCAATGTCAGCTCTGTAAAAGGCACGCTAAAACAAAAGTTTATAGAATATTATTCAAAAATTATTGGAAAATCTGATAACGTTTTTCTTGAAAGTGTCATAGCTTCTGCCAATAACTATCTTGATTCAGACAAAAACCTGAAGAAAGATCTTAATTTAGCTGTAAAGGCCTTTAAGGAATCAGACAAATTTTAAATCATTAAAAGGATGAATCCACTTTGGATAATTGATTTTACAGATTCCCAGGGTCTCATTTCGGATTTCTTTAATCATTACTGGGAGGCACACAGGACAAATATTGGAAGTTCTGAATCGGAACCATGGTTTATTGTTTCTTCCATAAAAGACCTTGGTCTTGAAATAGAAAAAGATACGCCGTGGGATGAAAAAACAATTATTGAAAAAATTGATCATGTAATAAATATTGCCAAATCCCTTACTGTTGATTTTCAAGGAGCACCAAGAATGATCAAGCACGTGTTCACGAATGTCCCGAACACACTCAATGTAATTTTTATTGGTGATACCCAAAGCATTGAAACACAAAGATTCTTCAATCTCCTTTCAATAAAACTTTGCGAAAGGCTTCTTCCGCCAAATCCTTGGACAAGCATTCCCAATATTTTTATTTATGGGTTGCTCTATAGAAGGGACAACGTTAGTATTGATGGAGGATTAAGTGTGGAAGAAAAAGTGTTTCTGCATCAATTGCACAATGCAGCCTTGAATCTTAAGCCTTCTAGGCCATTTAACAATGTGCTGTTTTTTCAATCCCAGGAAAGAGAACGTGCAGACACGTTAAAAACCATGGCGCTCGCTGCTATACATATTGGAATGGGAGATGAAAATGAACTTCGGCAATACCAGGAGACCGGTCATGATTTTCCGTTTCTAAATGCTGGCGTTGCCGGAATCTTTTTAGAGCAATCAGTACAAAATGAAAGAGAAGCTTTCCTGTTAGGTCATGCATTGACAGATGCATTTATTAACAATATATCCAGCGTATTTTTCCGGAAAGACAGTGCAGAAAGTTATGTAAACCAACTCCCGATATTTAAATCAGAACTCTTTTCATCACCTCAGATTTCAAAGGAATTTACTCTGGACACGCCCAAAGTCAGCCTTGATGACGCCAGGTTTGATCCACAAATAAAACCAACCAGCTGGCGCTTGAAAAAGGTATGGATGAATTATTATAATGATTTCATACTTAATTTAAAAAAGAATCTGGTTAATAGAATCCGGTTTGAAATTATGTCAGTTGAGGAGGCTTATAAAGAGAAAATTGCCGAAAATCAATACAACTGGATTTGTGCTAAAACAAAAGCAATAGAAGAAGGCGTTTTTGGAATCTTTAAATCAGATCATCCCCACCCTCAATGCAGCATATTGCAGGCTATTGAAGTTGCTGATCTTTGTAACAAAAGGATAATTCATCAACAAACTGCTCATGAGACTGATAAACCCCAAAGAATAAGAAATAGCAATGAGATCACCAATTTTGATCCATTTCCGTTAAATCAAAAATTGAGCAAAGCCTTCAAAACTGCATGTGAAAGTAACAAGATTAACGATAAAGCCCAGATTAATGAAACCCAGGTTTTAGAATTGCTCGAATCACAATTAAAGCATCATCCGGTCTTTTTTCTATCTATGTTGTTAAGGGCAATACTGATAGGGCTCATGTTAATTTTTGTCGGGATTCCTCTACTCAGATTTTTAAGCCCTGATGTGATAAATCTTGAGTTTTTAACCAAGAACATTTATGTTCTCGGTTTTACACTTTTTCTTATCCCCATTGTTATAATGATCTGGAAATGTCGTCAATATACCTTACGGATAAAGAGCCTGAAAGATCAGTATATAGCAATATCGATTAAGAATCTGAACCAGCGTATTGTGGATTTTGTATCAGATTCTATTAAAAAGTCCTATGAGGATGTGTCAGAATTTTGTCAATGGATAAAAGACAAAAGATTGGAAGATGGATTAAGAAAACAACTTGGGGTACTGCCGCCACTTGATTTTAGTTTTGAGTCTTTTGACCATTTCCAGCCTCTATTGGTCGATAATGTAAAAATTTCGGAAAAATCACAATTCCTTTTACACCCTGAAGAAAATTGTCCCCGGGAGAATGTTCCGTCGATGGTTTCAGGAATATTCAAAAATCAGGTCATACTTTCATCCGTTCCGGATCTGAAAGTCAGGTTAAATAGTGGAGATAAAAAGATCGCTGAATTAACCGATCAGGAAAAAATGGAATTAATTCATGCGTTAATGAAGGAAAAGGCTGTAATTTTCCATAGCATTGAAGAAACGACAGCATTAAGTAAGATAAAGGTGACATCCTCGGTATCCAAAGCATTGCTTCTTGACGTGTCCGGAAGCATGAATGGGGATCCACTGAATAAATTGATTAAAGTGGTCCAGGAATATAAGGCCAAATATGGGGATCAAATCAGATGGGTTGGGTTTGCCTCCGAAGCCAGGTTGGATAAAGAAGTAGATGGGGACATTAAAAAAGCGGAAGCTGAATGTGGCGGGGGTACCTCTTACGTGCCGGCTTTTAAGAAAGCGAAAGAAAACCTTGAAAATGGGGAATTGCAATTTGATAAGCTTATCATGATCAGCGATGGTGGCACATGCGATATAGATGAAGCCATAAAAATAGCCAAAGAAATGGGCAAGCCTGTCGACGTCATATTCATTGGATTTTCAGGAGGAGAAAACCATTTGAAAAAACTTGCAGACGAGACAGGTGGTCATTACACAAGTGTTGATAAAGTTGATGATATTGAGGTAGAGGTTAGAAAGGGACTGGAGTTTGTTCTGAAACAGGGAGATACAGGAAAGTTTGAATTCTGGCAGTTACTGATGAAGGGCAATATTGAAGGTTGTGCTAGGGCATTACGGTCATTCGCCGAAAGGAAAATGATTAGTTCAACCTATTCAATTGAAGAGTTGATTGCAAAAAGCGGTAGTGACAAAGGGTTACAGGAATGGATAGTGATGGCTCAATCAAGCTGTTCTATCGATCCGGGAGCAAAGAAAATGCCCATGATTATTCAGCTGAAAAGTCATGATTCAAGAACGGGGATATCTCAGGCAGCAGTCAGGGAAAAATTAAATCGAATGAGAAATATATCTAATCTTTCCAAATACCCTTGTCCGCCGGAGATCATTATTTCTTTAATGTCATTACAAGAATTAGATGCAGGCATAAGAGATTTGCAGTGGAGTTATAATCCTATAGAAGATACGCAAATGTTTGTTGGGGATAATGATCCTTTTTCCCGCACATTCATTACTTTTCTCGGAGGAAAGAGATCTTTACAAAACCTTTGTGGTCAGGAAATAAAACAAAATAATTAAAGAGAGCCAATATTATGTTGTTGTTTTTATTCAAAATACTGATAATGATAATAGCAGGGTTTTTAATTATAAACCTTGCTTTATTTATCTGGCGCATAATTACTCCATTTGCGCGAATGTATTACAAGGACGTAAATGGCCGAAAGCGATATTTTGGGTACATCCGGAAAGATCCATCAGGAGTGTTCGAAATTATTGATGCAGGTCGAATAATTGGGGATAAGAAAATTGGTGTTGTAGAAGTGGTTTCAGGACAGGGAAAAGTAAAACTTTACCAGCATAGCAGTTCAGGCGGCGGCAATATTCTAAATGAATTAGGTTATGTGGATAAAAATGGTGGAATCTATGATATTAGCGGGAATTTAATAGCCAAATGTGACCCGGTGGGGAAGCGTTCGTGGTTGGACCTTTGGCTGATACATCGCACAAATGTTGAATATGTTTATAATGGTGCAACCTTAAACACAGGTTTTTGTACACAAAGTTTGAGATTTGGAACACCTAAAGCGGGAGAAATTACCATGTTGGCAAAGGCTGCTGCTGCTCTTGTTTTATGCGAAGATTATCTGGTCGATAATGATGAACAAAGGGCCGATGCGGGTGCAGGATCCAGAGATCTTGCACTACCCGCTGCTATTTTATACTTGATTGGTTTTTCTATATTTTCTCCCATGATGATGAGTTATAAACTCTTTCCAGGGCTGGGTGAAATACTGTCATATCTTGGGGGAATGCTTGTGATCTATTTTATTTTATGGTGGACCCTCTACCTGATAAAAACCGATTTTGCCAACAGAAATGTATCTTTTTCGATGATTTTAAATCTGATAAACAGAAATACGGGAATAAGTTCCTGGAACTTCTGGTTGGTACTCCTTTCTATAATTGGCCTGATCTCAAGTACTCTTATACAAGGATATATTTTTGTTCCATTATTCATTGTCGCATTAATAGGCGTAATTGTGAATTGGACATCATTTACAGGTGCTCCATGGCAAGTAAGGCAGCCGGGTAGTTCTCTTTGGAGACCTGAAAAGAAGAAATCTAATAAGGAGAAGGTTAAAACACTCTCACCTACGCTAACTTTGACTACGAAAACTATCGTTAAACGGGTATTTTCATGGGATTTGAAAAGTTTCAATGTTGTCAATGATCCTTTAAAAGACAAAGTGGAAGTAGAGTTCTATAAAGAAGACTTTGAAACTGTGATACCTGCACCTTCACAAAACCTACCTCCCTCCGGATCACCAGTACCTATTGTGTCCCCAAGCCCTGAAGTACGAAATAAAAATCCTTTCTTTGGAAATGATGCAAGCGGAAAAGAAAACTGGGAAAATGCGGTCGCAGATTTAACGAATTCAATTAATCTCGTGTTGAAAGGTTCTGATGGTTTAAATGATACAACAGAAAGAGATGCACTGGATAAAATTATAAACAGTGCCTATAGTATTTGTCAGAACTATGGTTTAGCTGATTTTGAATTATATGAGTTGTTATTGCATTTTTGTCAGACCGAAATAATTTATAAACTTGACGAAAATAGCACACCCATTAATAATGCAGAGGAATATGTAAGGTTTGCTGCCGAGAGTTTATATGACCAGGAGGGCGATTGTGATTGCAAAGCTTCACTGGCTTACAAGCTATTTGAACGTCTGGGTTTGGATGTGAAATTTGCTATCGTGTCCAATAAGGACTCAGCGGGCAAACATGCCGGCATTCTGGTAAAAAAAGATGGTGGAAAAATTACACTTCCTCCGGCTTTTAAAGCCAACATCCCGGGTTACCCGGATTATGCTTATTGTGAAGCTACAGGTCTCGGATGGGAGTTTGGAGAAATTCCGGAAAGTGTTGATATAAATTCTATAACAGTTGTTTAACCGCAATCCAAATGGACAGGCCCAGGGATTACTTTATATACATCGGTGTTTCAATTTTTATAGGAGTTTGGATTTCTTTTATTATATATTCATTTGAACTTGGGAAAGATACTCCTCCATTAATAGCAGCCAAAATTCCTGAAAAAACAAAAGAATTCTTTAGAAATTTAGCGCTTAAAGGCAGTGAGATCAATATAGATTTCATAAAGAAGCTAACCAAACGCGACTATGACAATAAAAAAGATTATGGAAAAAAATCCGATAAGGATTTTAGGATTCTTGAGGATGAATATTTCATAATTTATTATCATAATAATGCAACCGAGTTGGACCGTGCACATACAACAATTGAATCAGCCCATAATGCAATACCCTATCTTAAAGCACTTTTCGGAATATATTTTTATCCACAACAGGTTGAGGGTAGAAAACTTCCCATCTACCTTGCCGATTCCCGTGAAGATTATAATCAAATCTGTCGGGGAATGGGCTTCGATCCTGTAACCTGGTCAGCGGCAATCACACACATCACTTATGATAACCAAGGTAAAAGTGTATGCCGCGGGATTGTTTTAAGTGAAATGGTATACAATAAGAATGGTTTAAGCGAGATCAAACCCACGCTTTGGCACGAAATGGCACATTATATCCATTTTACAGCGGTTGATCTTACAAAGAAAGGATATTTCTATAATTGGGAGTATGAAGGTATTGCTTCATACTTTGCAGGAGAAATCAGGCAGGTTCCTAATAACAGAGGTCTTATAAATACCATCCGATTGAATGCACAAACCTCTAATTATCTTGATTCTTATTGGGTAGGTGACCAGTTTTATTGTTACCTTAAATCGAAATATGGGCAAGACTTTGTCCCAAAATTCATCCAAGAAGCCTATGCAAATTCTGTTTCTTACGTCGTCAAAGATCTCACAAAGACATCTTTGGATGGAATTGAGTTGGATTGGCGTGAATATTGTCTGAACCAGACAAAGAATTAGTTTTTAATTGAATATTTAGATTGATGGTAACTTTCAATCACTGTATTAATGAAAATAAAACTGATAATAGGTCTTCTCGTAATAACCGCCCTTTTTGCAGGCGGATACTATCTCTATCATTACTATTATGTGAAGACCCTGAGGCTTTCTGAGATTGTCGGTCATACCGATAACGATATAGTTAATTTTGTTGTTAACCTCGGCGATTTCGATACAGGGCTGACCCGGCACGATAAAAGTAACCTTAAATCAAAAAGGAATTACTGGATAAACCGGTTAAATGAAGTGGCATCTATTGCAGACCCTCAACTTCAACAGCAGGCAAATGTAAAACTTCTTGCAGAAATGATGGATGATCCTTCAATGAGTAAAGTCTGTAAGATTATTACAGCGAAAGGGTTGATTTTTACTTCCAAAATTCTTGAAATGATGATGTAATGAAAATAACGGTATCTTGATAACGTATAAGGAAGGCGTGTCAAGGTGAAGGTAGTTGGTACAGATATTAGAAATTGAATGACGGGATCATTATTACCAAATTTGCTGCAAGTGTTATAATTGCGCTACCTTTAATACCCAAGGCCTGCTAATACACACCGCTGACCATTACTTTTAGAAGCCAGGAATCAACTAACAATTTAAATGCTCATTAACTGAAGGGGACGCTGATTTGAAATAATTGGGATATTTCTTATTTATTTCATAATATAAAGCAAAAATAAAGCTATACTCTAATTTAATCAATTCACATTTACTCTTATCATGTTGCTTTGTATTGCCAAAAGTAGATACATTTTCAGCAAAACAACCACCCGCACAGCAGTATCTTACCCAACATTGCTTACATTCTTCTATTCTATCGACATTGACTGATTGCAACGTAGCTTGTTTCTTTTTATCAATGCCGGAATAAATGGAGCCAACTGAGTATTTTGATATACCAGCCAAATGTTCACATGTAAATAATTCACCATCAGACGTAATAGAAAATATTGAGCGCCCTCCTGAACAAGCATGATAATTTTTCGTCCGAAATAATAAAAATTTCAGTTTCCCCGTGATGGATAAACAATTAATTGTTTGGTTATTATCGATATGATTTAAATAAAATCTGAGCAAATCTTTAAATTGACTCTTTAATAATTCTATACTGTTTGCGTAATTTGATAGACCATGATTTTTGTTTTCGGAATTATGAGCAAATACGATATTAAATGGAATCCCCATTGACTCGAAGAACTGATAAGTTTCAACCAGACGGATATTCTGGTTTGATATTGTAGCGCGCAGACCTAAGGGTACTCCATTTTCTTTCAAGAGACGAATTGTAGTAATGGTTTGATCAAAACTGCTGGCACCGTTTGGGAAAATTCTATGATTCTCATATTCTTTTGGACCATCAATACTGACTAATACGGAAATTTTATTTTGCTTTATGATCTTGAGAATCCTCTTGTTAACTATGGTGCCATTTGTTGTAACAGAATATCCAACATTTTTATCCTTATATTTTAACGTTATATAATTAATGACAAAAAGCATCGTGTCAATATTCAAAAATGGCTCTCCGCCAAAAAAAAGAATTTCGACATTTTTCAATTTTTGGGTTTGAAATAAATAATCAATTACTTCAACTGCTTTTGAAGATTTAAGATCATCAAAAGCAAATTTGCCACCTTCGCTTGCAAAACAATAAGAACACCTTAAATTACAATGACCGGATATAGGCAAAATCAGTAAATGAATCTTATTTTTAGTTGGTTTTTGTATTTTAAGAGGTGGGAGAGAACCTTTAAATGTATTATTCAGAAAGGTATAGATCTCTGCTATTGTATCAGGATTCAAAAAACTTGAATCAATAATCTTTGACCCAGAACAAATATCAAAATACTCTTTTAAATTACTGTTGGATAATGAAAACAACTGGGAATTAGGGGTGTAAAATAGAAGAGCTTCCTCTAAAGAGTTTATGATTGCAAAATCCTTGCGCTTTATGAAATACTTCTCATGGTTCATACTTACTGTTAGAGAATAATAAAATTGGTTTTAATGGCTGATAAGGGATGACACAAACGGAAAGCAAAAAAAAACTCCAATAATAATTTTTGGAGGTAATTGAAAATTGTACTCTTCAAAGATTTGACGATTATTAAGTACACTATTTCATGCTGTTAGGGCAAATATCATTGTACGTGTACTGATATGGGGTCACCTTACCAAGTCCGATTACTTCAACAGCAATTTCATTGGCAACATTCTGAACATCTGATAAGTTAAAATTATTTACCAGGGTGAAATCTTCAAAATTCACTTTCTCAGGTTCCATAATTTAATTTTTAGATTTTAGCTATTCTTTTACCGGAATAGGTTCGGTCAAAAAATTGAATAAACTTTTTGCTAAATACAAAGATATACATTTTTTAAGCTGACAACATTATTTACCCATATTTCGATTAACTAAAATCATTCCAAAGAAAATTCCAAAGAATAAGGAAAGAGAACCCCAAACCAAGGCCTGTCTGAAGAAATTAAATTCAATACATGAGGACCAGCGCGAGGATGATCCTGGAATGGGAAGGAGCACCAGACATGAAACTCCAAAGCAAACAAAGAATAAGATCTGGAATATTCTCATGAATCTTGTAAGATTTTGTTTTTTAACCCTGGGCCCCATGAATAATGCTGCAACGAGAAGGGAAACGCTCACGATATGACTGAATTCGATACCGGTTTTATCGATTTGAACCAAAAGGAGAATCCCTCAGAAGAAAATCAATTGAATAAAATAGTACTTTTATCACCCCTATTGTCCTTTGAAAAATTGGATCACTTTACTCCGGAATCATTGGCATGGTTTGCTCCGAAATAAGTGGCACTGTTTGTCCGAAATAATCATTAAGAAAGAAAAGAAAAGAAAAAAATGTCTAATATTGTTTAGCAAATCCGCCACACGATTAGGGTAGCGCCGAATGCGTCGGAATGGTTGCGCCGAATATCATGGACTGGACGAATATTTTACCAGCTATAATCATGAACGGCCCCATCAAACGATCGGGATGGTTTCTTACAAAAAATTTAATGACCACGTCTCGGAAGCCGCATAGATATAAACAAAATAGCGATTTATTAACAAACGAAAAAGAAGTAAAAGAAAAGAAACACATGCACTTAGGTGCATGTGTTTCCATCAACAACAACAATACCCTTAAGTTCCTTTAAATACTGTCCTACGGACAGGGACCATTTCAATAAGGATACAATGATTATAAATATTCATTTTCAAAACGAATAATATGATGAAAATTGGTTTAGATGTTTCTGGTGGTGATTTTGCCCCCGATTCCAATATCATGGGTGCTATTGATGCATTAAAATTCCTTAAAGTAGCAGAGAAGATCGTTCTCATTGGAGATCAGACTACCATTCTAAACCTCCTTAAAAGGGAAATTGTCAATCCTGAATTGTTTGAAATTGTTCATGCTCCGGAAATTATCGGAATGGATGACCGACCAACGAAGGCGTTACAAAACAAGCCTAATTCTTCGATTTCTGTTGGATTCCATTTATTAAAAAATAAAGAAATTAATGCTTTTATCAGTGCTGGTAATAGTGGTGCGATGTCTGTAGGTGCCATCTATAATATGAATACTATTCCAGGTATTATAAGGCCTAGCATTCCTGGTTATATCCCTAACTTAAATGGTAGTACTACTGTCCTAATTGATGCTGGCACTAATCCTGATGCAAAACCGGAAGTACTATATCAGTTTGGAATATTGGGTTCTGTCTTTTCGCAATTCATGTTTAATATTAAAAATCCAAGAGTTGCTTTGCTAAATATTGGCGAAGAAGAAAAAAAAGGAAGTATTGCAGTGCAGCAAACCTATCAATTGATGAAAGGAACATCCGATTTTCAATTTATTGGAAATGTAGAAGGAAGAGCTGTTTTCCAATCTGCTGCAGATGTATTTGTTTGTGATGGATTTGTTGGAAATATTCTGCTAAAATGGCTTGAATCGTTCCATGATATCTTCTTTGAAAAAGGAGTTACAGGTTCATTTTTCGAAAGGTTTAATTTTGAAAATTATGGAGGATCCCCCTTATTGGGAATTAATGGCAATGTCATTCTCGGTCATGGAATTTCAACCAAACTGGCAGTATGTAAGATGATAATATTAGCTCAGCAAATGATTAATGCGAAACTTTTACTAAAAATCAAACATGCTCTTAAAAATAATCCTACTAAAATATAATCGATCAGATTTTTACTTGATGGTATATTTGAGTGCCCGATCGTATTTAAAGTAGATTAATTTTAGCGTTTTCGTAACATGCAACGCCCAATCTGTACAATTAAATGTAAACATTTTAATGTTCACAATCAGCACAATTACAAGATAAGTTCGTTCATCCTGTAAAACATGTTCGTTCAATAATAGACCAACAATTAGAATAAATAAAGATAAACCGAACATCATCTTCCACCAATCTTTGAAATCTTTAAGTCTATCTTTAACAATCTGCGATATTTTATTTTCCTTAATTTCCTTAACAGCTTTTTTAGCAATAATATAATTTAACCCGTTGTTTATAGCTACAATCATTGTCCCGAAAGAAGCTACGTAGGCCCACCATTGATGACCTAAATAAAATGCCATCAGAATTGGAAATGGCCAGTAGAAAGTGGAAAACCTAAGCCATTTATTAGTAACAAACGGCCAGAAACCATTGAAATTCTTAGTGGAAAGGGAACTAAAGATATTTTTGTAGTAATTCACAGCTATCATTGAAAATGAGAGCAAGACAATCGCAGCCAACATATCAGTAAAACCAATCTCTCTAAATTTAAAAAACGGTTTATACCCCAAAAAAACCGCTAAAACAAATAGAAATCCTGCCCATACAATTGCATTTGAGGCATCAGCAACAATTTCCCAGTAAAAGAGTTTTTTCGTTTGAGTTTGAAAACCAGATTGATCCTCTTCCGAAATTTCATCAATATAATACCGGGCACGTGGTGTTTTAAGATTAAACAAGACTGCCAAATATTGTCCATTTAAAAATGAGGAGGCGGCATCAAGGGCTCTAAAAAAAAATACCTTCTTTTCGATTCCTGTTTTCACGAGTACTTTTAACTCTATTTCCATAATACTATCAATATACTCATACAAATCAGCAAAGGCCTTATTGACTCTTATCCGAAAAGCATCATCCTGTTCTTTTATTTTACTGAATAGTTTTCCCGTGCTTATCTGCTGGCTCCGCTTTATTTCCTTCTGCATTTCAAATAATCGCATGTCAGGGTTCTCATCCAAAACATCCTCAAGGATTGGCGAAAGAAGAGGGAAAGCAAGCCTTAAATCATCGCGATAATCCTCGAAACGGCTTTTTACAAAATCTTCATCCCGCTCAACTTTTGTAAGGGCTCTAAGTATTATAATACCCAAGGAATAAACGTCGGACAATACCGATGCATTCTCGCCATTGCTTGTAACCTCTTCTGGTATGTATGATGCAACTTTATCTAAAGACTGACTTGACCCAATATTATCATTTAACAAATAATTGACTCCGAAATCAATCAAGTAGATTCTGCATCTAGGTTGGTTATTTACTTCAATGAAATCATTTACAATAATATTATTAGGGTTTAAATCTTTATGAATAATGCCATATTGTCTAGAAAAATGAACAAGGCTTATAATTAATTTATTAATGATAAAGTATGTCAACCTGAATCTTTTGATCTCATTCGGCGCCTTTTCTATTTTCTCCTTAATAAATTCAAGTAAAGTTGTTCCTGTAATGAACTTCATTAAAATGTAGGTGGCACTACTCTTGAAAATCTCCGGGATGTATTCCTGGTCATGGTATATCTTAGAATAATTCTCTGTTTCCTTATTGATAGTCCTGTTTTTCTTGTATTTGTATTTTGGTATTTTTAATGCAAGTTCCTGCTTATCATAAAGATCATTAAATTGTAAATGCAAAATATAGGAAGTTGTTCCGGCTTTATGAAATTCAAATGTCTGAGCATTCTTACCCTTAAGGATATCTATTTCATATTCATCCACTATAAAGCCATAGCAAATTCGCTCTTCATCGTCCATTATACTTTTTCTTATTTTTATCGCTTTTCGCTTATTCTTAGCCACGTCGTCATCACCAATAAATTCCTCCTCAGGTGAGATTTCTATTGAGATTGAAAGTAATAAGAAACCCAATGCTCCAAAATTCCACTTTGGGTAATTTTGATCACGTTTACACGAGTTATAAAAATCATACAATTCATCTATATCCAATCGTATCAATGGGTTTCCTAATATCTCCTTAAATTTCTCTCTATCATCTGGAGAATCAGAAATAATATTTTTAATCTCATCAATTGCGCTCATAATTTCTATTTTTTTAGTTCCGGAATCACACCATACTTGTTGAAAGGCATCAGAACCTCTTGATAGCGGATAAATTCATCATCCAAGAACAAATCAAATACCGCCTTCATTCCCATTGTTGCACCTTCAATCATTTTGTTTCGATCCTTTACCAATCCTGAAATTGGTTTGTTTTCTTTTGAAAGGAAAACCGAATAGATGCTTGAAGTGTTGTCTGTTTGTAAATTTTGAGAGTATAAATACTTCACGTCTTTCTTATATTCTTCAGGTCGTCGCAAATAATCAATTTCTAATCCAGGATTGATCTTCTTTAATTTGGGGGCAAAAAAATATTTATCGAGAAGCGATGGATCCCCTTTTGTTGTCCCTTCAGGTCTTGTTAATAAAACTAATAAATGCGTACATCCATCCGCAATTGCACTTTTATAAGGGATGGGTTCATAAAAAGCCGAGTCCCAAAGCAGATCATTCCTGTGCTTAATGGGTGGTCCTGCTACAAATTCAACAGTAGCACTTGCTTTAAGTAAAGTAAAAAGATCCTCTTTAGTATTGTAATCATTGATACATAAAGATTTTCGTTTAGTTAGTGAAGATACGATAATATTTAACCGGATGTCAGATTCAATAACACCTCTCCAGTTTAATGGCTTCCGTTGTTTTAGAACAGTATCCATTAGGTAATCAATATTCATTATTGGTTTACTTCTTGAAAACATATTCTTTAAATCTATAAAACCTTTACTAATAAGGTCATCATAGTAAATTGTCGGGCCAATCGGCATTGTTTGAGTCACGAACAAAGATCCAGCTAAAGCACCAGCAGAGGAGCCATATACAGCGTCAAAAGTGTCGACCAATCCCAAATAATGTAATGCTGTAGCCATCCCAGCACCAACAACACCCCTCATACCTCCACCTTCAAGAACAAGTCCAAGCTTAATATTATCCATTTCAGCCTTTCTTTGTGAAGGTTTGCTTTTTTCAATATAACGCTTTTTTATTAGGTTTAAAACCGGATGATTTTGCATAATGTCGTGTCTTTTCTTAAAATGTTGTTTTTTTATAATCACATTACAATTCTCTCAGTAAATAATAGTAGCGGTATGTTTCATATTTAAAGAGTTATTTTATTATGTCCCCTCTTCTTAGGGCAGAAAGTCGGCATTTTTAATTTGTTCATTTCCTTTTTCAAAATTATTCCATTTTGTGTCCTTAATCAGATAATCAAATAATTCTAAAAATGTATAAGTAAGGCGTGTCAAGGTGAAGGTAGTTGGCACAAAGTTATTAGAAATTGAATGACGGATATCATGATTACCATATTTACTGCATGTTTTATATAATTGGGTAGCAGTAGAAAATAGTTCTGGAGGTAGTATTCGTGGATGCATAGCCTCAAGAATCTGGCGGGTACGGCTTCCATTTTGCCCATTTACAAAGTATTCAGGATGTTTTCCTAAATGCTTTAGACACACGGCATTTACAAGATTTTCCAGTAACCGTCGCAGAATTGCCATGCTGGTCACAATTGAAGCTGAATCAGTAATTCCACGTTTTTGAATTACATCGATCAACATTTCCTGCTGATCCTCATTAAAGATAAGGGCCACCTTTTCAAATATTTCAGAATATTCTCTTCGTATAGCTGTTTCAGGCAACTGGTCAATCGCATCTTTTATCCAATGAAACATTTGTTCATGATCTGCTTTTTTGACAAAAACAGGGGTAATACCTTCCAGCTCTTCACGAAATTCATCCGGTTTTACGCTATTCACGCAGAATGGAATTGAACGATTATAATGATGCTCAATATCTGCTAGTTGTTGCATTGCATGAAATACAAAATTCGCCTTAGAAGCTTCAAGTTGTCGTGATTCAAGTTTGCAGCGATCATCTAATATGACAGCTTTCATTCGCCTCGATTTTTTGAGTTCTTCAAGCCCATCCTCGAGGTTATCAAAATAGGTAATAATAAAACGAAACTTTTTTGCTTCATCCTGCAACAGCCTGCAATAGGCAGGATCGTCATCGATAAGGAGGATGGGATATGGCATCTTTTCTTTGAAATTGAGATTTTATAGTACTTGTAAGAAAAAGTAGTTGCTAAATTACAAATCATTTTTGATCTTCGCCTTTTGTATTTAAAATATTAGCTTATCCTGTTTTCGGCAAATACACAATCGGAGTTCATCATAAAGTCCAATGTTCAGATACAAGCTCTTTATTATTCTTAAAAAGTTCAATAATTATGGAGCTCTGTTGAATTCCATCAGGCTTCCATACAATCCGGTTTCATAAAAATTATGCAATAAGGGTGATGAAAACTGAGTTTCTATGGTTTATTTTGTACTTTTATCCCAACAATCAGGGCTATTTTAGTTAAAGGAGGTTTCTATGGGTTGGCTTATGGAAATTTTTATCTTACTAATTTTGACATTCTTAATTAGAGGGAGTATAATTATTTTGTTAGAAAGATTAGAAATTGGAGGTCTCTTTAGTATTCTATTTGCATTTATAAATATTTTATTTGCGTTTATTTTGTTTGCCTTGATGAGATTCGTGCATGGTGTTTATCTCAGAATAATTATTGAATTCTTAGTATTGACAATAATGAGCATTACCGAATATTTCATATATAAGGATGATGGTTTACCCAGGTCCGAAATTATTGGTTCCCTGATGGTTGTAGTGCTTATTAATATCTTCTATGTAATAATAGCCTTTGTTTTATTAATCATAGTTACTGTTCTTAATTGGTTTCAAGTTATTTGAACGACCCTTATCTAGTGTTATCTATTTACCATTCACCTAATGATATTGCCAAAAATATCGACGTACAATGAAAAATGATATATAGAATTGGACACAGAGGTGCTGCAGGGTATGAATTTGGTAATTCCATTGCTTCGATATTAAAAGCAATTGATTGTCAAGTTGATTTTGTCGAAATTGATGTACAAATAACAAAGGATGGTAAATTGGTGGTTTTTCATGATCATTCTTTAGATAAATTGACGAACGGGAATGGTCTACTAATTGACCATAGTTTAGAACAGCTACAATCTTTACGCCTCAATAATGGTGAACAGATTATAACTTTTGAATATTTGTGCAATTTCTGTGCTGAAAAGAAAGTGAAATTATTAGTGGATTTGAAGAATGATGATATTGTTTCTGAATCAATTAGCATTTTGTCACATTATTTTAGCAATACTGATTTTATTATTTCGTCATTTTATCATACACAGCTTTTAAGTATAAAAGAAAAGAATTCCCAAATAATTACAAGTATAATTTTTGAAGGTTGCCCAGTAGATATTGAAGATTTTATCTTTAAGACTAAAGCTGATTATATTTCATTAGGATTTGAATCTGTTACAAGGAAAATAATTAACAAAATACAAAAGGTTGATAAAAAGGTCTTGCTTTGGACAGTTGATAACCCTTTTGACATTGCACATGCAATATCAATGAATCCAGATGGCATTATTTCAAATTTCCCTGATAGAATACCTAAATTGAATTTTGAGAAAGAATCAGTTTATTATCATTAACCTTAAAAAGTTACTTATATGTTTACTACATCTGACTTAGTTCTTAAAATAGTTTTCTTGTTGATAGTGGTTTTGGTCGTCATTTACTTTCTGGGTCCAATCCCACCTAGACCAAAGCTCAGTCCTGTTCTTCCATCGGTAATATCAGAGATTCAGCTTCTTTCGGCCCAGATTGATGATTCCGAAAAGCATGTCGTTGGTCTAAAAGCAGATAACCAAGCCCGCATTGTCTGGGCAGATTCGAACATGAAACAGAAAACAAAGTATTGTGTTGTCTATTTACATGGCCTGGGAGGTAGTCAAGGGGATGGAATGCCTATTCATACTGATTTCGCAAAACGATACGGGTGCAATTTATATCTTGCACGTCTTTATGGTCATGGCGTTGAATCCAATGAAGCACTCGTTGATCTCACGGCCGAAAATTATTTGGAATCTGCGAATCGCGCGATAGGTATTGGTAAAATCCTTGGAGATAAAGTGATTATAATGGCAACCTCAACGGGTGCTTCACTTGCATTGATTATTGCTTCTGAACATCCTGAGATTGCAGCATTAATATTCTATTCACCTAATATCGATTTCAAAAACAAAGGTTCCTTTCTTCTTACCTGCCATTGGGGTCTCCAATTAGCACGCCTTACCCAGGGCAGTAAAAATATTATTTCTAATGACCCAGATAGTGTTCGTAAGTACTGGCTATCTAAATACCGCATCGAGGCTTTAATATCTGTAAAGAATTTACTTAATCACAAAATGAATCCTCAAACATTTAAAAAAATCCATCAGCCAATTTTCGTTGGTTATTATTATAAGAATGAATTGGAGCAAGACGATCGTGTTTCTGTTTCCCGGATACTTGAAATGTTCGATCAGATTGGGACACCCTCTAATGCAAAAAGAAAGATTGCATTTCCCAATACTGGTGTTCATCCTATAGCGTCATCTGTTATGTCAAAAGATATCAAATCCGTTCGCAATGAAACTTTCAAATTTGCTGATGAAATTTTAAAATTGTCTCCAATAGCCAAATAGTAAATACTATTATTAATCTTCATCTAATTTCCATGGGATGAGAACAATATTAAAAGAAAATGAAACCGTCGCACTTATTATTAGGCCGCATTGGTTTGTGTTGGTTTGGCCTTCATTATATGTAGTCATTGGCATTGTTCTGGCGATTCTGATCGGAACCTACGGACTTTTCATCCCATTGATTCTACTATGTTATCTGGGCTATAAAATTATTGAAAGAAACAACAATCTCTGGGCCGTTAGCAATTTGCGGGTGATTGATGAGTTTGGCGTGTTGTCTCATAACTCAAAAGAAAGCCCATTGGATAAAATTAACAATGTCACATATGAGCAATCCCTTTGGGGCAGAATGTTCGGGTATGGAAACGTTCAAATTCAAACTGCAGCAGAAATTGGTTCAACGATATATAATATGGTAGAAAAGCCAAAAGACTTGAAAGACACGATTACCCAAATGCAGGAGGAATATAAAAATACTCAGGTTTTTAATCAGGCACAGGAATTGGCAAAAGCAATCACAAGTTCTGCAACCAGGCAATCCCGAGCAGATGTGGCCTCTGAAATCGAAAAATTATTTGAACTAAAGCAAAAGGGAATACTTACTGAGAACGAGTTTAATACACGAAAAAGAAAAATCCTTGACAACTGAATTTCTAAATCCATGGCAACAACCTACCACATTCTCCTGATCGAAGACGAACCCGAAAAATGGTATCCGTTTCTTAACTTTACCACGCCAAACCCGGAATTTGATTCTTTCATAGTCGATAATGTAACTTCCCTGGAGAAAGGAAAAGAGTATATAATAATGAATCATCCTTCTCTGGATGCGGTTCTTATGGAATACAATTTTCCAAACACATCTTCAGGCGATGTGCTGACAGCAATTCCCTGGATAAGAAAAAATTATCCGTTACTTCCGGTTTTTGTTCTCTGTGCAAATCCGGCATCGGAAGAATTAGGTACCATCACTTCATTCATTAAAGCAGGGGCTGTTAATTATTTCAACATTTCTAACTTCCAGCCTGCCTATCTTGCTGCTCATCTTTGTGCTGCCCGTGAAACCAGAAAAGTGTTCCGTCAATATGAAGTCGTAACATCGGCAGCCGAAAAATCATTGAATAAGCCCTTCCTGCATATTGATGAAATTACTGATTCGCAGGTATCCGGTTGTTTTGCATTTTCGCTTGAAGCGGTAAAAAAACCCCGCTCCGATCAGGAAGAGTCCGAGTTTATGGAATACTCTGAACGATGGCACCGTGAGTTTTTCAGGATGTTGGGCATTCTAATAGACGAAAAGGTTTCACTTATAATAAAATACATTTGTCCTAAGGTGATTGATGTTGATATGCTTAGAAAGGTTGAGATTTATTGGCAATTTACTATTACAGCTGGAAACCTTGATGAACTCAATAGAGAGTACGAAAAAACCATCCGTGATGTCAACCTTTATCTTGGTATTCATTCTTTGTTTCCAGACAATCCGTACGTCTTTTCTCCGGTCACAAATAGTAACCAATTAAAACCATTGATCGCCCCACATGATTTGCATCGCAATCTGGTAAGAAGAAAAACGGTTGAATGTTCGCGTTCATTCCGGCAAATTGGTTATAAAAGTCACAGTACACAAGAGACGCCTGTGCTTCTTTCAGTTTTCAAAAAACCAGATGATTGGTCTTCCATCAATACATTTTGTAAAATCCTTGTTCAGGAAGATGGTTATTCACAATTCGATATCTCAATTCAGCCCTATAATCTAAGTATAGGAGATAAGGAAGAAGCATCAAAATGGGCATCCGGATTGCCTGAAAATTTTCCACTTCAGGAAGAAGGCATCACAATTTATAAGAAATTCCTGGAAGGGTTATCACATGCGTCCTTTAAACATTTTGTGGTAAGATTTTACTTTTATACCAATGGTTCTCTTCCGAGTGACGCAATTAAAGCAGCGCTCTTCAATACTTTTGCACTTGAGCAATTGGAAAATTATCAACATGAACCTCAGGATCCTTTGTTTACTGACCTCTATCCTGATTATAGCCTTCCAATGTTCTCACGAATGCCATTACCCCAGAAAGAGGGCATCCCGGGTATTATCACTGTGCCGGAGAACATGTTATATATTCCGCCGAACATTAATAATGACGGTGTAAGAATTGGACATAAGAGGATCCATGACGATTGGAAAGATATCCATATCCGGTATCCCGATTTAACCCAGCATGCCTATATTCTGGGCCAGACCGGTACCGGAAAAAGCACTATGCTATACACCATGGTTATGGATTTGCTCAACAGTGGGAAACATGTCAGCCTGATCGATCCGCACGGTGACCTGTATGATCAGGTTGTAAAAGACATGCCGGCATCGTCCAGGGCAAATACGGTTTTCTTTGATCCTTCTGCTTCATCAGAAACTATCCCGGGAATCAACTTCCTTAGTCATGATCCATCAGACCCTTTTCAGAAATCGTTCTTAATGAATTCCATGTACACTATTTTAGATAGTTTATATGACATGAAACTGACCGGTGGTCCCATTTTTATCAAGTATTTTCAGGCAGCCATGCGGCTGGTCATGGAAAGTCAGGGTTCTATTCTTGATATTATCCAGGTCTTTGAGAACAAAGATTACAGGGATAACCTTTTGGCAAACACCAAAAACCCTGAACTTACTGCTGAATGGAATGAATTGGGCTCCACAAGTGGAGATTACGGTTTTGCCAACATTTCAATTTACATTACAAGTAAACTGAATGAATTCCGTAATAATGCTTTTCTCCGTGAGATACTTGGCACAAAGGAAAACCAGCTTGATTTCAACGACATCATGAATAATGGGAAAAACCTTCTTGTCAGATTGCCAATAGGGGTTCTTGGAGAAAGAGGTGTTAATCTTGTGGGTCAGATCATTTTCAACAAATTCCTCATGACTGCATTTGCAAGGGAAAAACTGAAAGAGGAACTCCGGCTCGACCATGTGCTTGTTGTGGATGAATTCCACAAATTTACAACAGATGCCATCGGCAAGGTGTTTTCCGAAGCTCGCAAATACCACCTAAGCCTTGTAGTTGCCAACCAGACATTTGCTCAGCTGCAATATGACGTGCAGCACATACTCCTTGGGAATGTTGGGAGCATGATGTTTTTCAGGCCCGGCATCAACGATGCCCAGTTGGTTGCCCGGTATTTTGAACCTGATTTTACAGCTGGTGAACTTTGTAGTCTGCCAAATTATCACTGTGCTGCCAGAATCAGTATAAGTCAAAGGCCTTCAAAACCGTTCATTTTTGAAACAATCAAGATTGAATCTTAGCGGACGTATCCAATAGAGGACTCTTGCTCTATTGAGTGGGTTTTTAGAGGAAGAGAAGATTAAATTGTCGGGGTATACTCAAAATCTCCTTCTTTTGGACGTAAACAATGGGAGTATAACACATCCCATTTTACATGCTTTCTGACCCCAAGTATACTTTGTCAGAATCAATTTCAAAAGTTAAAAAACAATATTTGGGTTTATGGTTTATGAATATTTTGAGTCCTCCCAGCTTCTCCTTATCCAGATAATCTTCAAAAATATTATTACTTGTCATTTCTGTATATCTTTCCAATACCATCTCAACAAATTTTGGATTTACCCTTGTCATATTACTGAGATTATTCGATTTGTAACTATCCCTCCATACAAATGTACATGACATTTTCAAAATTTAACATAGGCGAATAAAAATCAAGACCAGCTATATTATCTCTAAGTTCAGGTTGATAGGTGTTTTATTCGGGTGAAAAGCTCCCTTCATGCCATTTACATACTCAGCACCCTAGTATTCCAAAAATATTTTGCACCCCCACTTGTTATGCAAATTGTTTGCACAAAAAAAGGGTTTCAGATTTTGGACCTTCTGAAACCCTTGCTACTGCTGTCTCCTCGCCAGGACTCGAACCTGGGACCCATTGATTAAGAGTCAATTGCTCTACCAACTGAGCTACGAAGAGTTTTCGGCCTGCAAAAGTAGTGACTTTTTCTCAGATATTCCCGGAATTGGGAAAAATTTTATCTTTGTGGAAAAAAGGCAGTAGGCAGTAGGCAATAGGGAGGCGAGGATGGAATAGTTTACCAGGTAACAGATGGATGAGAAGAAAAAAATAGTGTCGTACCGGGATTTGGATGTATGGAAAAAGGGTGTCAGGGATCCAGTTTCTCAGAACCGCACGCGGCTCGCTGAACGAAACTGAAACATTTTTATTCATCTCATTTGGATTGAATTACATTGAAAAAACTACCCTTGACAACCTCCTTGCCCAATCAGAAGAAATCAGCAAAATGCTAAACTCCCTCATCAAAAAACTCACCCCCAACCCTTAAAACTTCTATTCCCCAATGCCTATTGCCTAATGCCTAATACCTATTGCCTAATACCTATTTTCCATTGCCTAATGCCTATTGCCAAATGCCTAATGCCTCCTAACCAATGACCAAACCCCCAAAATCCGCCCTGAACGTCATGGACGGCATCGCCCAGCCCTCCCCGATCAATGAAGAGGTGGCACAAAAGATCCGGTCGCATAAGACGCGGCTGCTTACAACACAGGAGTACCTCGACGGCATCTTTTCCGGCAACCGAACCATCCTGAGCAAGGCCATTACGCTGGTCGAGAGCAGTCTGCCGGCGCACCAGAAGCAGGGAGAGGAGATTATTGCAGAATGCCTGAGAAAATTGACGATTTACGATTTACGATTGACGAATGAGGCGTTGCAAAAGCCGGTTACCAGTATAAGAATTGGAATTACGGGTGTGCCGGGGGTTGGGAAAAGTACCTTTATTGAAGCTTTGGGAAAGCATCTTACAGCTATGGGACATAAGCTGGCGGTGCTGGCGGTCGACCCGAGCAGCAGCAGGTCAAAGGGAAGTATCCTCGGGGATAAGACCAGAATGGAGGAGTTGTCGGTCGACGCGAATGCCTTTATCCGCCCCTCCCCTGCCGCGGGTTCCCTGGGCGGCGTGGCGCGCAAAACCCGCGAAACGATCGTGTTGTGCGAAGCAGCCGGGTTCGATGTCATCTTTGTTGAAACGGTGGGCGTGGGGCAATCGGAAACTACAGTCCATTCGATGGTCGACTTCTTTCTCCTGCTGATGCTTGCCGGCGCGGGAGATGAACTACAGGGGATAAAGCGCGGCATCATCGAGATGGCCGATGCCATCGTGATCAACAAGGCCGATGGCGACAACCTGGTGAAGGCGCAGCGCGCCCGGGTGGAATACGCCAATGCGCTGCATCTCTTCCCGCCGCCGGGAAGCGGCTGGACGCCGGTCGCGGATATCTGTTCGGCCCGGACCAAAATGGGCATCGACCATGTGTGGGAACTGATCATGGAACACCAGCGGATCACCACCGAAACCGGGTTCTTCCAATCGAGGCGGATGGAACAGAACCGGCAGGTTTTCCGCGAAACCATCGAAGCAGGTTTGAACCAGCACTTTTTCACCCGGAAGGAGGTCACGGAGGCTATTGCCGGTATTGAACATGAGATCATGAATGGGTCGGTGAACCCGTACCAGGCAGCGCAGGAACTGCTGGATCAATACTTCAGGATGTTTTGAGGAAATTTCCGGGAATACATCCAGGTTCCTGGTAAGTTCAGATTCAAAAATACTTGTATCAGGGAAGGCACAGGTACCGGCAAAAATCATCGCCGTATGAACAGGATGTGGCTAAAGCCGGGGGTTTTGCCAGCTATCACAACCCTGTGCTGAAGCACAGGACAATAGATTTCCGGACTGAAGTCCGGGCAGGATAGATGCCTGGAAAAACCTTCAATTACGCTATACTGAAGCACAGTGCAATAAACTTCCTTCGGCCCGGTCATTTCGTGAGCCTGCGTCTGATCCTCATGGTCCGCAGGTTTGAGGCGAGGATGCTGATGAGGAGGATCGAAGCGATCGCGATCAGGGAGATGTTGGTGGGGATTTTATAGAGATCATGGATCAGCATTTTAACCCCAACGAAGGTCAGCAGGACCGCCAGCCCCATCTTCAGGTAATGAAAGCGGTTCATGATATCCATCACCAGGAAGAAGAGGGAACGCAACCCCAGGATGGCGAAGATGTTGGAGAAAAAGACGATGTAGGGGTCCTGGGTGACGGAAAACACCGCGGGCACCGAGTCGACGGCAAACAACACATCGGTGAATTCAATGACCAGCAGTACAATGAAAAGCGGGGTGACATAGGTCTTCCCTTCCTGCCGCAGAAAGAAACTCCCGGCATGCTCGTCGGTGCTGACGTTGAAGAACCGGGAGACCATCCTGACTACAGGGTGTTTCTCGGTGTCGATCTGTTCATCCTTCTGCCCGTACAGAAATTCCCATGCCATTTTGAAACCAATGATCAGAAGCATCCCCCCGAACACCAGCAGGAACCAGGCAAACCGCTGGATCAGGGCGCTGGCTGCGAAGATGAAGAGAAACCGCATGATGATGGCCCCCAGGATACCCCAGAAAAGCACCCGCTTGAAATATTTTGGCTGGATGTTGAATGAAATAAATATCAGCACGATAACGAAGACATTGTCGACCGACAAGGAGTATTCGATGAGGTAACCTGTAAGATATTCCAGCGAGAGATTTTTATTGTACCGGCTGATGGCATCCTCCACCGACAGCCCGGCGATGCTGATCGGGTGGTGGAACCGGGTAATCCGCGTCTGGATCTCTGCAATGGTATCGCTGCCATGGATCCAGTTGCCGTGAAACCGGATAAGAAAATAGAATGCGACCGATATGCCAACCCACACGAGCGTCCAGTTGAGCGCCTCCTTGAAGGAGAGCACATGGCTTTTCTTCTGGAAAAATCCCAGGTCAATGCCCAGCATGATGCAAATGAAAACAAGAAAGGAAGAGAAGAAAATCGTTTCGTTGAGGTTTGACATGATTGGGAGAAAGGTGTTTCAATTTAGTGGACAAGCGGACAAGTGGACATGTGGACAGGTTAACAGGTGAACAGGTGAACAAGTGAACTGACAGGTAACAAAGTTATAAAATATTCTTACTTTTGTTTCCATATGAATTTAACAGAATCAGACCGACCATGAATGATACTATTTCGCTGAACCCCAATGCACTGGTTCACTTTCTCGGAAAACCCGCCAACGACTTCACCAAAGCAGATCTGATCCGTTTCATTGAGGGGAACGGCATACAGATGCTGAATTTTCGCTATTCCGCCGCCGACAGCCGGCTGAAGACCCTGAATTTCATCATCAAGGACCGTAATCATCTCGACAGCATCCTGAGCGCCGGCGAGCGCGTTGACGGCTCAAGCCTGTTCCCTAATTACGTGGAGGCAGGCTCATCCGACCTCTACGTCATTCCCCGCTACCGAACTGCGTTTGTAAATCCGTTCGCTGAAATCCCGACCCTGGACATTCTTTGTTCCTATTACGATAAAGACGGCCTGCCATTTGCCAATTCACCCGAGTACATCCTCAGGAAGTCGCATGAAGCGCTGCAAGCAGAAACCGGCTTGTCGTTCGAGGTGATGGGCGAACTTGAATATTACATCATCAGCGAGCAGGACACCTTGTTCGAAGCAGTCGACCAACGCGGGTATCATGAATCATCCCCCTTCTGCAAATGGGAAGATCTGCGCACCGAGGCCATGCAGGCCATTGCCAAATGCGGCGGGTATATCAAGTATGGGCATTCCGAGGTTGGAAATTTCACCGAATCCGGGCTCTCCTATGAACAGAACGAGATCGAATTCACACCAGTACCCATCGAAGATGCCGCCGACCAGCTGATGATCGCCAAATGGATCCTCCGCTCGCTGGCATACAAATACGGGGTAACTATCACATTCGCCCCCAAGATCACCCCGGGCAAAGCCGGAAGCGGCATGCACGTGCATACCCGCCTGATGAAGGACGGCCAGAGCGTAATGCTTGAAAACGGCAGGTTATCCGATACCGCGAAAAAAGCCATCGCCGGCTACCTCGATCTGTCGCAATCGCTCACGGCCTTCGGGAACATGATCCCTACCAGCTATTTCCGCCTGGTCCCCCACCAGGAAGCGCCCACGAACATCTGCTGGGGCGACCGCAACCGTTCCGTGCTCGTGCGTGTACCGCTTGGATGGGGCAGCAAACACGACATGATCATTGATGCCAACCCGAAAGAAACAGACACACAACAGGGTTTTGGAGGCCGCCAGACTGTTGAGTTCCGGTGCCCCGACGGATCCGCCGACATCTACCTGCTTTTCGCGGGCCTTACGGTTGCTGCACGCCATGGCATGGGAATGAAAAATGCCCTGGATTTTGCTGCCAATACCTATGTTGACGTCAACATCTTTGAAGAGAAAAACAAGTCAAGGGTCAACCAACTTGAACAACTTCCTGTATCCTGCTGGGAGTCGGCCGATTATCTTGAAAAACACCGCGCCATCTACGAAGAACACGGCATCTTCCCAAAACTGATCATCGACGGACTAATCCGGCACCTGAAGAGTTTCAATGACGCTGACCTTCGCGACCGGGTCAGCAACCAGGAAAAGGAACTCATGAAGCTTGTGAACACCTACCTGCACTGCGGATAGCATCAGACTGGAGGGATAAGTGGGCGAAGAAACAGGTGACAGGGTAACAGGGTAACAGGGTAACAGGGTGACAGGGTAACAGGGTAACAGGGTGACAGGGTTACAGGGTTACAGGGTAACAGGGTAACAGGGTGACAGGGTAACAGGGCAACAGGGTGAAAGGGAAGTGTATATGAAAGGCTGTTGTGCGGCTGTCATTAAAATATTTTTGTTGAATCCATGTTGTATCGTTTCATAGAAATTTAAAGGATACAGAAAATGAAACTGTTTTTCACCATTATAATTTTATCTTTCCTTCAGGCAGGCACCGGAACTGACAACAAACGAAACCTGCTTTGCCACAGATGGCGAGAGGTGGGGATGAAAAATTTTAGTGAAAACTATAAAGCTGTTGATAAATCCATGGCTGAAATTATCCGTTTTAAACAGGATGGAACGTATGATAAAGACCTTTATGGAAGCCTTCATTTTAAAGGCCAGTGGTTGTTCAGCAATGATTCTTCCAGGATTGCATTACGCATCACGGAAATAAACGGCAGGGTCTTGCCCGGAAATGATTCATTCAACAATGAACACGCAACGGATTCAATTATCAAACTTACACAGGACACCTTAATAATCGGGCAATTAAAATACTTCGGACCAGGAAAAAAATATGGCCACGACGATGTGTATTATTTAAGCGAAGAATGAGAATTTTCGTGCTGTTATTGAATTTTCTTCAGCGCGCCGAGATAGATCTTTTTAATGCTGTTTTTCTCTTCCCGTTCAATGATCGCCTCAATTGCGGGGAGAAGTTCTTCATTCCGGTCCGTTTTCAGTTTGATAATCTCGCCCAGGGCAAACGCGGCGCTCCATCGCACCACCGTACCGGTGTGTTCGGAATTTGCCAGCAGGTTCACAACAGCCGTGTCGAGCAGCCCGGGAAAGAGTTTTGCCGTGTTGCCAATCACGCGTGCTGCTTCCCATTTCACCCGCGGTGCCTTGTCGGCAAGGGATAGGGCTGCAAAATTGAATGCGGCTTCATTCAGGATGGAGGGCATTTGCAGCGTGGCGTGTTCCAGGGCCTCCATGCAGGTTGCCCTTACAGGTTCCTTCGCCGTTTTGGCAAAGCCGACGAGTTCGTCGATTGTAATATGCCTTTCCAGGATCATCCCGGCAAGGATTTCCGTTTTTTCTTTGGGCTTGATCTTATTGTCGACCAGTATATCTTTCAGTTCCATTTTGGGTGGTATTTAGGTCCCTGGAGACCAGCAATCAATGCTTCGGTGGCTGCCCTATGTTGTGCTCCTGGTTTCCCGGTAGATCACGCCACGGTCCTTTAACCCCTGGAGCATATAGGCCACGCATTCAGGTTGCCTGCCGATGAATTCGGGTACCGAGATCCCCTTCCTGGTATAAAGACCGGCAGCGATCATGCGCAGGGCCACGGTGGCTGAATAGCCGGTTGTGCGAGCCATGGAATGGACGCCGCTCGCCGGGTCGTATTTGTCATACAGGTCCCAGGTATAGCAAACCTTCTGGCCATCCTTTAATCCTTCCGCCATCACCTGCATGATGGTGATATCCACCTCCCCCTCTTCCAGTTTCCATTTCGGGAACAGCAGTTTGGCTGTTAAATCCATGGGCTTGACGCGGGTTCCGCGCACCTCGATCTCTTCCTGGCTGAAAAAGCCGGTTTCGCGCAGCACGCGCATCTTTTCAATATGCCCGGGATAGCGGAGGGTTTTCTCCTTCATGTTGGGGCATTTGACGGTGTGCGCCAGCGACCGCAGCCCGTCGGTGTTAAAGGCCTCGAGGGTACCGATCCCGGGGAAGTTCAGCAGCTCCGGGTCGGAAAGCGCCGGTTTGACGATTAATTGCCCCTTTTCGATGTACCTTGCCGGGCGGGTATATTCTTCGATCACATCCACCGGTGAAAACACGGCCTTGTATTCGTAGGGCCATTCCCTCACTTCGGGAAGGCCGCCTACCATGTAGAGGATGTTCTGCGTTTCGTCGAGCAGGTGGTCGGCATAACCAATGAGTACGTTGCACATGCCGGGTGCCACACCCATGTCCATGATGGCGGTGACGTTCTTTTGCCGCGCCAGTTCATCGAGTTCGAACGGGTCTTCAATGAAGAAAGCGATATCCACCACGTTTATTCCGGCACCGATAATGGCTTTCAGGGTCCGGAAACCCATGAAACCGGGCACCGCGTTGATCACCATATCGTATCCGGCAACCAGGCTTGACACCCTGTCGGGATCGCCAAGATCGGCCACAACAGGTGTAATAGTACCGGCATTTCGCCGGGCGGCCAGTCTTTGCAGTGCTTCCGGGCTGATATCGGCCACTGATACTTCGAATGCAGGATCCTTAGCCAGGTCCATGGCCATCGGGCCGCCAACGAGCCCCGCGCCGAGAACGATTACTTTCATATTCTTCAATTAGTTTTTTGATTAAACATAATGCTATTTAAAACCTCCATTGATTGTCCCGGGCTGAAGCCCGGGGCTGAGGAAGACTCTTAAACAATTGGGTTAAACAAAAACTGAAATTCCCTTGTTCATCCTTTTTTGTAAAACTTTGGGCTAAAGCCCAATTCTTGTATTCATCCTCCACCCCCGGGCTGAAGCCCGGGGCACTAAATCGGGGCGGCTCCAACTAAACATGGTTTTACTCAACTATCAACTTACACTGCTGAAAAACTGGGCAATAGGTCAAAGAACACTTCCGGCTGAATATTTGTAAATCCATCGCCGCTGCCCGTCCATCCCGTATAAAATTACCCCGAAAAAACCATCTATACACCAAAATCGTAAATCGTAAATCGTAAATCGTAAATCGTAAATCGTAAATCGTAAATCGTAAATCCACTACTCTATCGTCACCTCAAAAATCTCCCCCACGTAATCCACCTTCGGAAAGGGGGTATTGTCCTGCGAATAGGCAGAACCGATCCACCACTTGGTATTGTGAAACTCCTGGGTGATGATCAGCAGCATCTGGTTGTTCGGTATCGAGGTAACTTTGTCGTCGACGTAGCCAACCACCCGCATTTTATCTTTCGAAGGCCCGATGCGCCAGATGATCTTGTCGGGTTGCCAGTCGATCTGGAAATAATACCAAGGTGAACCAAAGAGTTCGTCGTCGCGTTCCGGCGTTTTTTCGGTCAGGGCGCGGTAATTCTTGTCCCACCGGTGTGCCCAGTAGGTTTTATCCTGGTACCTCAGGGGGTAGCATCCGTCGTGGAAATCGACGGGCTGCCAGCACGCCATATCCCAGTTGGTGCACGAAACGGTGATCTTGTCGTCGTCGGCCAGGATCTCCTCGGGAAAAGGCACATTCCAGTTCTGTACGTTGTGCTGGTCGTCGATGCCCTGATTGTATGCGGGCGGCAATACCCACGACGGGCAATAAGGTACGGTTTTCAGGATCTCGAAATCAATTTCGGAATAGCCCACGTTCTTTACCCGCTGATCCTTCTGCCCCCCGTAATAATTGGCCATATAGCCCCCGTTGCTGCAGTCGCGCCGGAAGTTCCAGTCGCTCTGGGCCTGTGTGATGAGCCAGATGGCATTGGTAAGCCCGTTCCACATGTTGTTCTTATTAAGCAGTTCGGTCAGCTTGCACTTGGCGGTCCATTTGCCGTAGGTCATCCCGTGACGGGTGATCACGCCCACATTCTGCTTCTGCCACTTTCCAAACTCCGATTTCGGGTTGCGGATGGTGATTTTATGATTCACCGGGTCGGAGATCACCGTTTCGCACGGGCGGGGCGCGACCGTGGCTGTGATGGACACCATCTCCTCTTTCCGGTAAAACCGCTTGTTCCAGTTGTAGTCGGTTCTGGTGTAGTTGTCGTTCAGGATATCGGTAATCACCGGGATGTTGTTCATTTTGGTCGAAGGATCGATGTAATGGACAAACTGCTCAAAGGCTGCCGTACTATAGAGGTTTACATTTTCGCCGCATCCGCTTGTTTTTGATTTATCCGTTATCTCTTTGGAATAGACGCTCGGATTGATGTAGATGCCGGCCCCCGGGTCGGGTTTGGCCGCAACCGCCAGCATGGAGGGAAAGCGCTGAACAGCCGTATTTTTCAATGACCGGCCTGCGCCATACAGGAAGAAGAAGTACGGGTTTACATAGCCGGTTTCGCCCTTCATCCCTATATTCTGGACATAATCGGGGATGGCCTTCGTTTGCAGGTTTTCCTGCGTGGTAACCACGAGCATGAAACTGTAATTTCCCACACGGGGATTGCGTTTCCACCGGTCGTTGTGTTTTTCGGCATAGTAACGCTGCTCATCCCGCGGGTTGCCCACGATACGGAATTTGCCACCAACCGCATGGAATTCGTTATCGGCCGGGACAATGCCCGTTTCGGCAAAGGTGGTGGTTACCTCTTCCCAACTGCCGTAGAAATTCTCCCACGCGTCAGCATGCTGCCTGGTGGTGTCGGTCGCGTCGTGTTCGGGAAACTTGTATGACTCATTCTGGTAATAGATCTTGTAAAAAAATGGCTGCGGGACGCTCCCTGTATTTTTCAGGTTGAATGCCAGGTGAAAAAAACCGTCATCCGCCTGGTGAACCGATGGGATGACAAACCCGTTGGACATCGCATCCGTATAATCGAGGAAAAGGGTCTCTCCCTGTTTCCAGTTGACGGTGGGGTTGAAGTCCTTGACAATGAACTGTTCGCTGACCACCGACAACGATTTGGTCGACTGTCCGCAGGAGACGACCAGCCATGAAAGGAGCAGGATAAGCAGGATATACCGGGGTGACAGGGTCATGATTTTCAGTTATTTTTTCTTTGACATGGAATAAAGCGCGACAAAGTCGGGAAGAATGGATTCGTAATGCCGTTCCCTGGCGATGTGCCCCACGGTCAGGAACGAGATCCCGGGTGGGCCGGAATAATGGCCGGGAATCAGCGCCAGCGATTCATAATACTTCGGATTGTGGTCCTGTTCGAATCCGTGAAAATCGTAGGATTGCAGGATGGTGAAGGTGGAATCGTTAAACCGGATCTCCCTGAGGTCGAAGCGCCAGTCGCGGTTATAACGGATCACGTTTGCCTGGTTCCCATCACCATCAATCCCGCTAATTAGGATATCATCGGGTTTCAACGTGTCGAGACCTATCGTTTTGCCGCAGTAACCCTGTTTTTCGGTAAACGCAGGTTCCCATCTCATCGCAGGGATATTAAGTTTTAGGATCGTCCAGGAATATTTGCCATCGGTTTTCGCCTTCGCAATCGTCAGCACCTGGTCGCCAACGGAATGCGACAGGAATTTGCCTGCTGAAACCGAGAGTTCCTGGTTGCCCTGGTCCCACAACTTTACCGGTTCCTTCGCGTTTTCAGCAATTACCTTCCAGTTTCCCGGTTTATTCGCAGCCTGTTCAAACGAAAGCACCTTCCATGACCCATTTGCAGCGATTTCCAGGACCTCTGCCCGGTGATCACCATTAAAATCGCCGGCAGTAATTGATGTCGAAGGACCATCTGATTTACAGAGGATCTTCAGGGTTGCCTGCAGGTCGCCGGAAGAGGAACAAATATTGGCAGAAGCATCGATCGCGGCCAAAATCCAGCCTCTATCGCCGGCTATTACGACTTGTTCACCCAGTCCACCCACGAATCGTCCCGTGATCAGCTTTTTTACAGGCGAAATGGCCGACAGGGCTGCTGCATTGTTTAAAACGACCTTCCTGAACGCCTTGTTGGCAGCGCAGAAGGCGAAGGCGGCCGGTCGGCCGTCGGGTTTGATGATGAACAGTCCGTCGCTGCCCGAATTGAAAAAATTACCGGCAATCACCTGGTCGGCTGTCCCGATATCCGAAGGCTTTGGCAAACTCAACCCCGTCTCTTTTTCAAGGAGCGAAACCGGGAAAGGCGGGTAATTGAAGCGCGGAATATAGCCCGCAGGCCTGGTCATGTCCACCCGCGCGGAGTCGCCGCGGCGTTCGGGCGTGCCGCCAAACACGATGTTATAATCATCCACCAGGATGTCGGTGCTGCTGTTGTTCCAGAAATAGACCTGCAGTTTATACCCGGGTTTGAATGCCACGGAAGCCAGGTCGAAATACCCGCTGATCTTGAACCATTTTCCTTTGGGAACGAGGGGTTCGTGCACCCCTACTCCCTGCCAGCAGACATTCACGCCCAGTTCGTTCGAGGCTGTAAAAACAAGGGTTCCCTTTACATCATGGCTTGTCGGGAAAACGTAAATCCAGGCACTGAGGGAAACTGCTTTAAGATTTTCAACCCCAATCTCCTTTGCAGTGCGTTCAACGGCAATGCTGAAACTGTTCTGGCCAAAGGCCTTCACCGAATACTGGCCCGAATGGGCAATTCCCTTGTACAGTCCACCGGGCATCTCCTTGCCGGGGGCAACTTCAAAATCGTAAAAGAGCTGGTGAGGTGAAAGTATCTTTACCGTTTTTGGGTTTATAAATTCCTTCTCAGCCCCGGCCGGCATCCTGATCATCCTGGTAAATGGGAAATACCGTAGTCCCAGGGCGGCAACGACAATGGAAAAGAACAACAGCAAGCTGAAGATGAGTAGTCTTTTTGATTTTTTATTCATGCAGTTCGGTTTAACGGATCAGGATGAGTTTCTGGCTGCCCCCGAAGTCCCTGGTAAGTATGCTGCAAGTATAAATTCCTGAAGGCAGCGGATGTCCATGGTCATCTTTTCCATCCCATAAAAGGAAATGATCGCCGGCCTGAAATGCAGCAAGACTCCATGTTCGCACCCGTATCCCCTGCACATTGTAAATTTCAACCGTTACATCGCGTGTGCCGGCAAGGTAAAACCGGAGGGTCGTTGAAGTTGAAAAGGGATTCGGAACGTTGGTCTTCAGTCCGTTCCCGGCCTGGCCCATGGGGTTACCGGAGGCTACCGGCCAGGAAACATGCAGGGTAACCGGGATGATCATTTTGTTATTGTAAAAATCGCGGGCGATCAGGTCGCAGTAATAATTTTTTGGCACCAGTCCGGTGCTGTTGAAATTGACCTTCACCGTGCCCGATTGGTTATGCAGCAGGCTTCCGGATGCATTGGCTACGGAGACCCAGCTGTTCGAAATGCCTGCATTTTTCACCTTCACGCTGCCCGGCTGTACATGCGGGGAACCGCCTGCACTGTCGCCCCGAAGATCGTACACCACAAAAACATCGTTGGGAAAAGTCTCGCCGATGGTTCCTGTGATTACTGCCGTTGCGGTTTCACCTGGTTTTAACACCCCTTGCCCCAGGGGGCCTGTGCCGTGCCAGTTCATCGAGGCCCCGTTGCCCGGTGTTCCCTGAAAAATCAGGTCTCCCAGCGATCCGCCAGAAAAATTAGTGGCGGAGCTGACGCCGACCCCCGGCGGGAAGTCCAGTTTGATATGTTTGATAAATTCATTATCGGCGCTCTGGTTGTGTACGGCGAAGGTCCAGCTGATGGCCTGGCCGGGGGTGAAATCAACGGCGCTGCAGGTAACGTAGGATGCCGAAAGATTGTCGGCGGGGATATCCTTTTTATTGGCAGCCGTATCAAACACGATGACCGAATACTTCAGCATGCCTCCTCCCGGGTTGGAAACCGTGAGGGAATCCGTCCCGGTCTGGCCTTCAGCAAGCGTCTTTTCAAGTGATGGCGGTGTGACCGTAAGTTTGGGCACACATCCCTCAATCAGGGGCAGCGTGATGAAGTCAACCAGGCAGCCGTCCCATCCTGCTAACCCCACAGCGTTTTTATGGTAGACCCATGCAAACGTATGCATCCCTGCAGTAACTGGGAATGATTCCCTGCTCCAGCCAATGATCCCATCCCACCGTCCCACTTCATAATTGTCGATGAGAAATGCCATGTAATCGTAATTTTTATTGCCGGTGGGGTCCTGCTCACAGGAGACATACTTGTAAAAACTAATTGCTCCGTCGGTGAGCACGCGTGCGGTGAGGTTGAAGATACTTTCAGCATTGTCGGTGATCAGGCCAGACCTGGCGCTGTAATTTCCTTCGTATTTCACGCCGGGTTCGATCACCCATGGCCACTGGCCTGTTCCGTACCATGGGAATTTGTTGAAATTCCCGGTTTCAAAATCCTCCACGATCTGGCCTGAAAAGAGATAAACCGTATCGGCTGACGTGTAATTGTTGTTGGCTGTGAGGGTGGCGTTCAGTTTGAAAAGATGTTCCTGCGGCGCCCAGTTCCCTGCGGTAACATGAAACGTAAGGGTTTTCGAGGAATCGGGCAGCAACTGGGAAAAACCATACGACCCCACATTGACCGTCAGGTTGGTATCAGGAGATGTCAGTTGCACATTGATAAATGATGCCTTTGCACTACCGGTATTTTTGTAGGTGACCAGCAGGTCGGAGCTCTCTCCGGGGTCGGGCACGCCGTTATCCCCGTCGGGAAGCTGGGTGCCGGTGACATGAAATTTCGGGGCATGGGCCGTCAGGTCCATCTGGCGCTGGAACCCTCCCTCCTGGGCGGCAACATGCAACATGAGCGAGAAGGCGTGGTTATCGGGGATATTGGGTGACACGGCAAACGAAAAAGCATTAGACAGGATGATATTCTGATTACCGTTGATCACCGGGATGTTTTCAGTACTGTCGAGGAGCGTGATCCACGGGTCGTTTTTCGTAATCCAGAATGTCACGGAATGAAGCGACTGAGATCCCACGTTGTTGACATTGAGGGTGATGTTGGCAGTTTCCCCGAATTCAATGATGCTGTCGCCCCCGGAGGTAATGGTTGGCGTGATGAGCAAGCCATAGGAGCTGAAAAGCAGGGTTTTAAGCGACGACACGTTGTTGTTATCCGTCACCACGAACTTGACCGGCAGGTTCTGGTATGAATTCACCGGGGTGCCTGTGAAATGGCCGTCTTCGGATATCTGCATCTCGGGCGGGAAGCCACATGATGTAAACCGGTTGAGGGTATTGAGCCCGATGGTTGAACTGTTGTTCAGCGTTGAAAACTGAAAATTCTTGTTGTCACCCGACGACAATCCCCCGGTCCATGCGGTGCCGGCAGGATAGATCATATCCCCGTAGTAGAATTCGATGGTTCCCGTCGGGTATATCTTCACGGCGAAGTTAAGGTTGGTCCCGCCCGGCATGCCATACAAGGAGGCTTTCCATCTTATGATGGCATAACTGGCATTCCCCTCAAACCACACGCCCTGCGCATAGGAGGGATAAATTGTCAGGTCGGTCATAAAGGGAGCGACGACGGCCGTTTGTTTGAACAGCAGCATTTTGTCGACGATATAGGGCCAGGTATAGGGCTGATCATCAAACAGGATATAACCATCGGCATACACGTAAACCTTATTGACAACCTTCTTGTAGAAGGGGAAACTGAAATCAAGGGTTTTAACAGCGTAACCGGTGTTGTTGTTCGTCAGGCTCAGCTGCTGGGCGGTGACAGCCGGAAATGCTGCAATGGTAGGAGTTTCAGGGTAATCTAGTTTGGCGTCCCACTTGTACGGCTGCGTTCCCCCCGTGGCGGTCAGGGTGGCGTTGTAAGGCTGGTAAAGCTGGGCAGGGGGCAACGTTACGTTCGTGCAGTAGGGCTTGCTGAACCCCAGGGTATAGTTCATGCTGAGCCTGGTTATGTCGTTGTTGACCAGAGTGACATTGGATGTGGGGTAGCTGGTGATGACCGGCGTGGTTAGCGTATAGTCGATCAGCGACCAGTCGACGATCTCGCCTTGATAGGCATTGGCAGGATCGTTTTCCTGTACCTGCAAAAAATACTTTGCCGGCTGGTTGTTGCCGATCATACTGATCAGGGGGGCGAGGTCGAGCCCGAATTCAATGGTTTTGTCGGCTTCGGTGGTACCTCCCTGCATGAAATGGTCGCCCCCCTGGTACTTGAAAATAGGAAAATCGAGGACCACAGAGGGCGTAGTGGCCGACAAATCGGTATTCAACCCGGCGGTAACCTTGAGTTTGTTGCGGGAGGTGTGCTTCAGGGTGACCTTCATGGTGAGATTCGGGGCGCAGGTACTCTTCACATCCAGCACATACACCGAATGGTTCCATATCCCGCCAAAAGACTCATTATCGGCCAGGTTCTTGTACATGGTATAGCAAAATCCGCTGTTTCCCCAGCCTACACCGGCATAGCCGTTGGCAAACTTCAGTCCGCCGATCTCCCAGTCGTGCATATCCACCACCCCGTCGCCGTTGATGTCGATGTTGTTGGTGTACTGCCCGTCGCCGTTGAAATCGTACCGGATGGAGTCGTTGAATCCGCAGATAGTCCAGGCATGCGTGGGACTACTGCCCCAGAAAGGCTGAACATACTTGTTGGATTCGGGCGTGCCTGACGGCAGTGTGGTGGAAGGTGTGCCGAAATACTGGCCGTAAATATTGGCAACACCGCCGATCGGCGATCCTTCGAGATGATCTGTGAGCCAGTATTTCAGGGTTTGCAATCCTTCGGGATTATCAACACGGATGGCCTTCACCGAATTGATGCGGTTGTGCATGCCATTGTAGTACATGTCGTAACCTGAGATCCAGCGGGTATACCCGCCGGTATTCTGGGCGCCGCCATAGTCGGCGATGTTCATGTTACCACAAGCTTTCACGATCTCCCACGAGTCAAAAAAGCTGGCGCCGGTATAATTGTCGGCATTGTTAAGGAAATCCCAGGTAAAGTGTGATGCGTACTGCGTGGTGGTCTGGTTGGCGGCTACCCCGCGCAAACGGTCGACTTCATAGGTGAAATTAAAGGATATCCCTGCCGACTGGCCGCATTCATAACCCGACTGGGAGGTGATGGGCCTGAAAAAGGGCTGCGTGGAATTGTCGATCCAGTAGGGCAGCAACGGCGCGTTGGGTCCCTTGTAGGATTCCGGTAATTTCAATTCGGGAACCCTCGACAAAACAAATTGTTCATCTTGGGTCAATGCAGCAGGTACAAGGCCCTGCTGGTATGGCAAATCCTGGGTGAAGGCCCGGGTTGCAATACAGAAAAGAAAGATAACCACTAAAAACAGCGTACTTTTTTTCATGGCTTAGATCCCTATGGTTCATGACAAATTTAATGTTTTTTTTTCGATTGTTCATAGCAATAAATGGCGTCGAGCATCACCACCGAATCGACCGGGATTTTCCAGTCGTGCGCTTTTTTGGTGACCTTGGCAAGCCATTCGGCATTGTACCTGATATCGAAGGCAAGATGGTAAACTGAATCCCAGTAAGTTTTTCCCGGCAGGTTGTTGTAGTTTGAATAGAAAGTGTACCCGGCATCCTCGCGAACCATTTCTTCAACCGGCCTGCCCTGGATCTTCGACTTCTTTACCATGAACCTGAACCAGCCGCGGTCATTCCTGATGCTGTTTTCAAAGCCATAGAGCAGCGGGTCTTTTTTCTCAGGGTGAAACGCCATGTAAGCCTCATCGGCGAAATTCCAGAAACCGCAATGAAGGTTGATTTCAGAGACCATCAGCAGAATCACGTTGTAACTTGTCAGCTTTTCACGAAGGCCCGATTTGTCGACATATTTAGGAGGGTTGCAGTTCATATAGGGATACAGCTTGCTGTTGTAGTACCAGTAATCCTGGTTCCGGAACATATGAGGACCGAAATCATCGACAATGTTGCCGTAGTAGCTGTCGGCGATCACCAGGGCCGATAAGGTGACCGGGGGTGTTTTATCGAACACAATGAACGGGTAAACATCCGGCTCATGGTTCAGCGGGCAGACCAGGTTCAACATTTCCCCAATGTCATTATCGGTACCCATGGGGGTTTCTGCGTGATAAAGCCTGCTGGTTTTAAACCCGGGAAGTATGGTGCCAGTCATTTTCTCAATGGATTTTTTCAGGGTATCCACGGCCTTGGGCACACCATACAGGCTCCAGTGCATCCCATACCTGGGGAACAACGGGTAGCGCGCCGTATCCTTCATCTTCAGGAAATAACTGTTCATATCCATGAAATCAATCCCCAGCTCCTGCGAGCGGCTGACCATGTATTCATAATTGTTCAGTGTTCTTCTTTCGGGGTGAAAACGGCGGGGAATATACTCCGGGAAAAAACTCGCCTTACCGGGTTCATAAACCAAAAGCAGCGGAATGTTATGCGCCTTCAGGCTGTCGATCACGTTTTTCAGACGTGCGAGCTTCTTATCGATTACGGCCTTGCCGATAAAATATTCGCCTGTATACTCGTGAATGTAATCCTCTTCGTAGAGGTAACGCTGTTTCCCTTTAACAAATCCTTCGGCATGGATGAGCCCGAACAGCGAGAAGTCATATTGGTTGTTAATGCGGATCATGGTGTTGCGCAGCCCTGAATTGTCGTGGAGGCGGCTTGAAAGTTCCTCCTGGAAATCTTCGGAGAACCACTTTTTCCAGGTAAATTCCTTGATGGTCGGCAATTCCTTCAGGTTAAAGTACCCCACCAGGGGAGGCTCCTTGACCAGGTGCCAGCTGAATTGCAGGGATGAGGCTCCCATGGTCACGAGGATCAGGACAATAAGAGCGAACTTTATTACACGCATAATCCGGCAATGAATGGTTGAAATACCATACAAATCTAAGGAATTTTAACCCTGCTTGTTCCCTTTTTCTATCTTTGTCACCGATCAGCAACCAAACCCTTCATGGCAGGCATACCTAAAAACAAGTTACACTGGTTCATCGCTGGATTCCTTTTCTTATTGCTGGTCATGCTTTCACTGCTTTCCGACGGATACTACGGTGGTGCCGACAACATCTCCCATTACCTTATTTCAAGGTACGCCTTCAGGCATCCGCACCTGTTCCTTTACGCGTGGGGGCGCCCGCTTTACACGATCATTTCGGCCCCTTTCGCGCAGTTCGGGCTCCCATGGGTTAAACTGCTCAACGTTCTCCTCGGGGTTATGACGGCCCTGGTGACTTTCCGTATCGCCGGATTGTTGAAGATAAAACAACCGTACCTGGTTATGATCTTTGTTTGCTTTACGCCACTGTACTTTATGATGATGCCCACCGCACTCACCGAGATCCTTTTCAGTTTCGTGCTGGTGCTGTCGGTTTTCCTGTATCTGCGATCCAATTTCATAGCCTCCGCGCTGGTAATTTCATTCCTGCCCTTTGCCCGCACCGAAGGATTCATCCTCCTTCCCCTGTTTTTACTGGCCCTGGTTTGGGCCAGGCAATACAGGGCCATCCCTTTCCTGGCGGCAGGCGTAATCTTTTTCAGCCTGCTGGGCTGGCATTACTACCACGACATTTTCTGGGTCATCACCCAATTCCCCTACCCGGTTAACTATCAACACCCCATTTACAACAAGGCCGGGTCTATCTGGCATTTCCTGCAAAGCCGCAACGAGACCCTGGGCCTGCCGCTGGAGATTCTTTTCCTTGGCGGGATCGCAACGATGGTCCTTGAGTTGTTCTCCCGCGACAGGGAGGTACGCCACCGCGTCTATTTCCTCATTTTTCTGGTGCTAGGCCCGTTTCTTCTCTATCTCGCCTTTCACTCCGTGCTATACTGGAAAGCCATGGGCGGTTCCCTCGGGCTTGAAAGGGTGCTGGCTGCCGTGATGCCCCTGACCGCGCTGGTGGCGCTGAAAGGATATGCTTCACTGGAAAATATACTGGGGAAAAACCGATATGTCGGGGGTGTTTTCATGACAATGATTATTGCCATTGTCGTGGTGACACCTTTCATGAATAACAAAATTCCGTTCCCCCTGTCCCCGGAGGAGAAGACTGTAAGGGAAGCTGCCGGATGGGTTAAAACATCCCCATTCGCCGGCCGGTTGATTTTTTACACCGATAACAATGTACCCTACTACCTGGGAACCGATCCCTGGCAGAAAAATCCCGCCACCAGCTACCTGTTTGGCGATGCAAAATATCTCGACACCATCCCGGCCGGGTCGCTGCTGGTGTGGGATGCGCACTTCGGCGCCAACGAGTCAAAAGTGCCTGCCGATTCGCTCCTTGCCAGCCGCCACCTCCAGGTTATCCGTTATTTCAGGCCCGGCCAGCCATGGTTTACTTTTGGCGGTTACTTCTATGAGTGTTATGTCGCCGTGGCCTTGCCTCACGGCACTGCGGCCGATAATTTCACCATCCGTGATTCCCTTAGGGAGAGCATGGATGCAAATAACCGCGTGGCGACCATCTATCGGAATTCCTTTGAAAACCAGGGGGATATTCCGAATCCTGCGTGCATCTCGTCATCCATTGTCCACCGGGGTAAAATGGCATACAGGATGGATGAGCTGACGGAATTCAGCCCCGGGATATGCCAGCCTGTTTCGGCACTGCCGCAAAGACCGGATAACACGGGAATCGTGGTAAGTCTCTATGTAAACATGCCAGAATCAAACTCCAGCCAGAAAACCATGCTGGTCATCTCCTTTGAGCACCGCAACAAACCATACAGCTACACTGCCGTCAACCTGAACGACCTGAAACTCAGGAAAGGGAAATGGGACCGGGTAAGGCTCGAGGCGGACATCCCTGCTTTCTTTTCACCGCAGGACCTGTTGAAGGTCTATATCTGGAACCCGGCGAAACAGTTGTTTTACATGGATGATGTGCAGGTGGATCTGGTCAGGGAAGGTATTTAGTCGATTTTTTTATCCATTGTCCAACGAATCTTTCCTGAAAAGCCGCTTCACCGTAGGGACGAGCATTTCGCGGTTGGCCATGATCAGCACAAGCGGCACGACCATCAGCCACATCACGCGGGTTTGGTAGCGTGGCAGCACGGTGGAGAAGGTACCGCAAAAGAAGGCGTTGGCCAGCATCCCGGCCAGCATGAACAGGATGATCCAGTTGTATTTCCCGCCCAGGGAAGGGAAGAAAAGCAAAGCCAGGCAGAGAAAAAGGCAGACCTGGAATACGAACTTCTGGATCTCTGCGGCAATGAATAAATTTAGCAGATTCGAATGCTGCGCCGAAACCTTAAACTCCCGCATGCACGCCGGGTAATGTTGAGCGATGACAATGTGCGACGGGCTGTCATCCAGCTGCGCTGGTGCATCCCCAGCGCAGAAATTAAAAAACTGCTTCACCGTCGACTCGGCCGACTTGACCAGGAACAGGTGCCCGTATTTCGGGGTAGTCATGATATCCCAGATAATGGCGTTGTATTCCTCTTTGACCTGGGGCAGGGTCCAGCCATCCCCGTATTTGTATAACGGGCTGTTGTTAAAATCCCAGAGGAAATTCCATGGAATCTTGTCCTTGTATTCACAGAGTTTGTAATGCTTTTTGTCGCAGTTGTCGTGGAGGTACTCATCAAGAATCCCCATTTCGAGCAGCCTGGCCATTACGAATACATGGGAGCCGCGCGCGTAGGAAAAACCACCGCCGAGACCTGCATGGACTGAACAAACCATGAACAGGGTGAAAATGATCACGATCCAGGCAAAGGCAAGTTTTTTCAGCTTCAGTGAGAAAACCTCCAGCTCCCTCCTGAAGCGCCTGATCAAAAAGATGATCGTAAAAACAAGCAGCAGGAGCACATTGATGAACAGGTGCGAATTATGAACGGCAAGGGCATAAACCAGGATTACGGTGGTAACCACAACATCCCTTTTCTTCATGTTTCCCGCGAATAACAGGAGCCCGAGGGCCAGGATGGAGACGGGGGCAAAAATATCGGGGATCAACTGGCTGACATTGAAGGATGCCGGCGTAAAGAAGGTCAGAAAGGCAATGCACAGCAGGTAATAGAATCGGAAAAGCCGGGTACCCGAAAGGTATTTGAAGTAGTAGAAAACGACCAGCGCAAGCAGAATGCCCTGTGTCCAGATCACCAGCCACAGGGAGGTTTGCAGGCTGATGTGACGCACGAAAAGCCCGTAAAAAATGGGCCTGTCGACCGGCACTTTCAGTGTAAATCCCGAAAGGATGTAGGTTCCGCAGTCGGGATACATCAGCGGGAAGGCATTTACAAATCCCATATAACAGAGTAGCATACCGCAAAGCAGGACCAGGAGGATATCCATGACCGATTGTTTCCTGATGAAGTTTTTCATCTATTCCGGTTTGAATACTAATGATATTGTTCCGGAAATATTGTTCATCACATAAAATATTATGGTTTTATATATATTTAATGTCACGCCTGTGGATACTATTTAAAATTATTTTCTTTTTATGTCACGGAGCATCATTTGTGCACAATCAAGCAATTTGTATTGATTCCGGAAAATTCTGTCACGGTGTTTCCTCTTCGATACCGGGTAATTGTCAAAAAGCCTCTCCCCGGTTTTTATGATGCTGTCATGCGCGATTTTAAAAATTGAAATCAGGTAAGGTCCTTCATGAAAATAGGACAGCCTGTCCTCTGTAACAATCAGATTTTGTGATATGTCCAGGTAATAATTATCCATATATGAAGTATTCGGGTTAGGAAAAGAAACAAGTTTACTGTCATTAAAAGGTAAAGAGAAACCGTTTTTTATCTGCCCGTGATCCCTGGGTATTATGAACAGGTAGTAATCCATCATATCTGGCGTAAGCTCGAAAAAGATATATTTATCTGCAAAAAACATCTTTTCTCCTGATTTAAAGTGCCCGCCCGTATCAAGAATGGTTGTGCTGAAAGAATAATCGTTTAACTTCAGAAGATGCAGATCGAATGTGGTTATCCTGAATCCTTTTGAGTTGATCTTTAATGATTTATTTCCATAAGAAAAATAGAGCGCATTTTGTGAGGAGTCATAGATCACCTGGTAATTAATCTTTTCTACATCAGTATCAATCAAAAGATATCTGTTGATTTTTCCAGTTTTAATGCCTTGCGATAAAACAGTTTTATCCGGGTTATGGCTGGAATTGCACCCGGCTAAACCGATGATGAAGATGGCAACAAGAGCCAGCAAAAGCTGATAATGAGAATTATAGCGATTAGGCAATAACGGAAATAACCTGGAACCGGGGATATCATGTACTAATACAGGGAAGAAGTCCCTGCCGGCCGCTGATTTACATGTTTCCACCTGAGGGTTTTTGTCTACTGTAAATTTATACAGAATACCCTTTACAATAGCTTCAGGGTATTAAAAAGATCCGGTAAATCCGGGAATTCTACAATTGTTCCTTGTAGTAACCCTTTACGTTATTGATCTTGATGCGGAAGAGGTCGAAGAACATGCCAATTCCGTGACGTACCACGCGGACTGTCGATTTTTCCTGGTTGTTCAGCCGCACCGGGATGCGCTTGATCTCGAAGTTCTGCTTCAACGCGATGTAGAGCAGTTCCACGTCAAATGCGAAGCCATTGATCCTCGCGTGTTTAAAAATAAAATCGGCCACATCACCCCTGAATCCCTTGATGCCGCACTGGGTGTCGAAAAAATTTGCCGTCACGATGGTCCCGACGAAACGGGTAAAAAAGATGCTGGTCAGTTTTCTCAGTCCTGAAATTTCCGACAGGTAGGATGAACCCTTGAGGTTGCGGTCGCCGATCACCAGCTGGAATTCCTTGAAATCGAGGTAGCGCAGCATGGTGCCAATGGCATCGAGTTCGTAAGGGATGTCGGCATCGGTGAAAATCCTGAACAACCCCTGCGCGGTTTTCATCCCGTTGCGCACGGCGGCGCCCTTGCCCATGTTCTTTTCGTTGGCGCAGAAAATGCAGCCGAGTTTATGGCATACTGCTTCGGTGGCTCCCTGGTCATCGCTGCCATCGTCGACCACCACCACTTCCCAGGTATAGTCCTGCTTCTGCAGGTATGCAAGCAGCAATGGCAGGTTACGTTCCAAAATTCCGGCCGACCTGTACGACGGAACAACAACACTGAGATACAATGAATCTGCCATTTTCAATTTGTTAGCCCCTTCCCCCTCTCCCTGGGGAGAGGGGGTCAGGGGGTGAGGTATTTCCCCCTCTCCCTGGGGAGAGGGGGTCAGGGGGTGAGGTATTTCCCCCTCTCCCTGGGGAGAGGGGGTCAGGGGGTGAGGTATTTTACCGCCCCGCTTTTTCATAATCAGGCCCGGTACATTCGAGGAAGCGGTAAAACGCCAGTTTTTTATTCAACCCGAAAACACTGGGTGAAACGGAATGGAAAAAGCATTTCAGCACTTCTTCGATTTCATCCGCCGTGTTGACATGCTCATATCTCATCAGCACCTGGTAATCGAGCCCGTACAATTTTTTAAACTCGTATCCTGTAATTAACGTACCGAACTTCCATAAAATTGTACCTTCATTGGGAATCGAAACACGCAACGACCCCTTTTCCCGTAGCAGCATGGCCGCCTTTGCGACGACTTCAGGCAGGTTGAGGATATGCTCAAAAGCCGCGATCGAGGTGATCCTGTCATACTTTTTCTCCCCTGGGATTTCGCCGATGTCGGCAAAGATCTTCCGGATGCGTCCAAGCTGGGGTGATCCGCGGTAGAGTTCTTCAAAGGGCTCCACGATGTCATAGGTTTTCACGCCGGGCTCATAAGCGAGCTGGTTCAGCATGCCCGCGCCGATTTCAAGCGTTTCAAGGCCGGGGTTGCTCCCATCTTTCACATCCGAAGCTACCCGGGAGTGCAGCCACCGCTCCATCCTCATCGAAAGCGAGGTTGCTTTGGTCTCGCCCTGCCTGTTCTTTTTGTAATGTGCCTCGTAAATGGCCTGAAATTCAGGGGGAAGGTCTTTACGAATTTTAGGAAAATTATCCAGGATCGGGTTGGTCATTTTGTATCTGCAGGATTAAAGGTAAAAATATTTGTTTCTCCGGTCAATTACATTGGATATCACAATGGAGTTAAGGTCAATACCGGGGAACTGTATGGTAAAGATGGTCGCAGCCTGGCCCTTTTTTGTATTGTAAATCGTCAGCTCCACGGTTTTATCCGGCACCTCTTTGTCGGCAATGTGGTTGATCTTTATCGGTACGCCGGCAATGGCGGTATCCGACCTGACCTTGAAGCTCAGGGTGAAGATCTTGTAAGGCGAATAGTACACCACGGTAGCCAGGTCGCCGAAGTTGTTTACCGCTGTATCCTGCGGCTGAACCGGGGCCATCCGGCCCATGACAAGGGTCACATCCTCTGATTTCTCGGCCTGCCGCACGGTAAAGAAATAGGGCGCCAGGTGGATCTTTTTGGAATAATCCAGGAAGTTGGCGTCTTCCCGGCCCACCGGGAAGGTAACGCCGTTCTTGGCATCGAAATATTCATACCAGTTGAACGACTGTTCGGTGATCCCCCTCGCGGAATAGGAGGGATTATCCCACAGGTCCTTGCCGTAGCATGGCGAACCGAAGGGCATGGATTTGAATTCGTCGGTTTTCAGCAGTTCATCCATGGCATAGAACCGCAGGTTCGCGCTCCGGATATCTTTTGCAATTGAATAGTTTGAGAAATCGGTCAGCACCGAGCAGATAAAAAAGCCAAACACCAGAACCACGGTGACGAGACGCTTTACTACGCGGCTGAAATTAAGCAGGTTCATCAGGTAGCCCAGCACCAGGGTCATCAGCAACAGGGTGCCGAAAAAAGAAAAGAAGGTCGTTACATACCCGAGCATCCCCCCGTGGGCCGCGTAGGCTGTGTATTTCTCGGTCAGCGCCAGCGGGATGTGCGGCACAAAGATCAGCAGGATGGCGACAACCACGCCCGGAAGAATCCCCCGGAACCTGGCAGCGGGGACCGACATCAGCAGTTTATACCCGCATACCGCCACCAGGAGGCCCTTCACGAGCCACTCGACATGCGCATTCACCATAAGCTTCAGCAACACCGGGGAGTACCCGCTGATTAGTTCCGACTTGTCCCAGAACAGGGTATGGGTTGACTGGTAAACAGTCAGGGGAAAGGAAGAATAGGCCAGGTGCCACAGCACCAGGAAAAAGGAGCCGACCGTGATGTCCTTCGTGCCGAAACTGGTACCGGCATACTGCGACGGATGAAAAACCCGGTAGATAAAATAAGTGGCAAGGTAGATGATGCCAACAACCAGGAACGGCAGGAACTGGATGAGGGAATCTTTTATGGTTTGCCGGTCAAGGCTCTTCTCCTTCAGATTGTAAAAGACAATGGCCATGGCGGCAAATAACAGGAAGAAAATATAGGTTTCGTAGAACAGCAACCCTGCACCAAAGAAAAGCGATGCCAGGATGATCAGCCGGTATTGCTTCACCTCATAAAACCTTAACAGGAGAAGAAAGGAGATAAGGAGCATGGCAAATGAAAACGAAAAATAAAGGGGATATGCCACGAACAGACTGGTATGTTGCGAAATCTGCATGGTCATCAGGAAGAGCAACAGGAAGAACCACGCCGTTTCTTTTGATTTGGTAACGACCGCGACGATTTTCGCGAAAAGCAGAAAGCAAACCAGGATCGGTACAAGCTGAAATACCTTGACCCAGGCCATGTTATCGAAAATATAGGGGATGTGATAAAACGGCTTCACGATGTAGAAGTAGAACCGGCCAGAAACCTGCGAGAAGAGCGTTGTTTCTGCCGATATCTGCCCCCGTCTCGTGACAAGGTAATAGTGGAAATCATCGGCGGTGGCAAACCCGGTAAAGAACAACGGGAAAAAGGTAATAAGTGCTACCAGGATAAATGCCAGGAAAAAGAGTTCCTTATTTTTTGTGATAAAATCTTCCTTCATGTTTATTATTTTTTCTTTAACAATTCGCCGTTAACCATCTGTATCGCATCATTCCTGATGATCTCCTCCACAGGGACCTTGTTTTCATCTGCTTTTTTCTGTTCCGCTTCGAGCCACCCGGTGCTGGACTTTATCTTGTTTTCAAGTGCCAGGATGGAATTGTTCGCCGAGGTGTCGTATTCGGCATACAGCCGGTCGATCACGCCGGATCCCGGGTTACCGCTGCCGGCACCCACCTGGAAAAGCACGACAAAATTCTGCCGCTCAACTGCTTCTCTGAGGTTGACTTCCCGCGTTTTTTTCACTTTGGTAAAACTCTCTGGATATATCTCCTGGTCGTAGTACCAGATCTCCTGGTTCCTGAACAGGTGCTGGATGATCGGCTGGTCCCACCATCCCCAGATAAAACTGTCGGCCACGAACAGGGCCGCGGGTTTTAGATGGGTGGTATCCGAATCAAAATGGTAACTGGGGTAGGCCAGGGTTCCCGAAGGCACATTCCAGATGAGGTTCATGGTACGGTTGATATCGTCGTCGTTGTGCCGGGGATGGGTGCTTGTGGCGATGGAATCGAGCACCATGCGGGGCAGTTTCAGCCCGGTATGCCCCTCAAAATACCGGATGGCGGAATCGGCGGCCAGGTAGGACCCGTAATCGCTCCAATGCACGCCGGTGGGCGGGATCAGCCGGTAACGCGAGGTGTCTTTCATGGACCTGAACCAGGGATTGAAGTCGAGCACATTGATCCCGGCCATTGCTGCTTTTTTTGTAAAATAGTCACGTCCGGTCTGGTGATGAGGTGCTTTGAGAAACCTGTCGGGGATGAATTCGGGGTAAAAGGAACCCTTGTCGGGTGGGATCAGCACCATGACGAAGATCCTCCTCTTCTGCCAGAGGTACTCCTGCACAAACTTCAGCTCCCTGATCTTTTCATCAATGAAATGTTCCCCGGGGAAATTCGTCCCAAGGTAACCGATGATATACTCTTTTCCATAAAGTTCATTGTGCTTGCCAACAACCACCCGTTCGGCATGGGCGATCGAAAAAAGGCTGAATTCAACCTGGTTGTAGAGTCTTACCATATCAGGCTTGAACCCGATTGAATCCTCGATGTGATTCCGGTATTGCTCCTGGTATGTGCCGTTCATCCAGGTCTTTAAAGTGACCCACGGCATGGCAGTAGCCGTAAACACCCCTGACAACGGTTTGGATTTGACAAACTGAAACCGTTTCTGAACCGCAGGCAGCGCCAGGAGTAAAAGAATGAAGAAAAGAAGGATTCCTTTGATCCGCATCAGACTAGAACCTGAAATAAATGAACGGGCTGAACCCTGAGGAAGAGATCGTGGCTTCGCTGAGGATAAACAACAGGATGGCAATGACCGAGAAGGTGATCATCAGGGCATTGCCGGGGGTGAAGTAGAGTTTTTCGATCCATGATTCCACCTTTTTGAATCCGCCCCAGAAGGAGAAAAAGACGGCAATCACGAGGATGGTCCAGAATTTCGAATTGAGCCACACCATATTTTCGCCGCCCCGGTAAACAAAAAGCCTCCTGATCAAAAACCAGGCTTCGTCGAGGTTCTGCGACCTGAAGATCAGCCAGCCGATCATCAGCAGGAAAAAAGTGATGGCGATGGAAGGAATCTTCCCTGCTTTTTTCAGATATTTCAGCAGGAAAAGCCGGTCGACGATGAGAAAGAGCCCCATGTAGGCGCCCCAGAAAACGAAGGTCCATGCGGCGCCATGCCAGAAACCGCAGAGGAGGAAAGTAACGGTAGTGGCAATAAGGTAGATGATCTTGTCGGCACGCAACCCGAGATAACGTTCTTTTGGCAGTTTGCGCGAGGTGGCGTAGGCCAGCGGCAGGAAGATGTAGTCGCGGAACCAGAATGAAAGGGTCATGTGCCAGCGGCGCCAGAACTCGGTGATGCTTTGTGAAATATAGGGGGAGTTGAAGTTTTCGGGAAGCCGGAAGCCGAACATCCGCGCCAGCCCGATCGCCATGTCGGTGTAGCCCGAGAAGTCAAAATAGATCTGGAACGTGTAGGCTATTGCCCCGATCCAGGTGATCCCGGTCGACATTTCAGTTGGTGACAGCGCGAAGATCTCGGCAACGGTGACTCCCAGCACATCAGCGATCAGCACTTTCTTGGAGAGCCCGATGATGAAGCGGTAAAACCCGGTAAGCCGCGAATCGGTGTTGTCCTGTGCCGACCGGTCGGCGATCTGGCCGGAGATCTGCCCGGGCCTAACGATGGGGCCCGACAACAATTGCGGGAACATGAAAATATAGAGGGCATAATCCGCCAGTTTTTCAAAAACCGGGTGCCTTTTTTTATAGACTTCCAGCGTATAGGATAGTTTCTGGAAGGTGATGAACGAAATCCCCACCGGGAGTGCGATCTTCGTCCATGCCGCGGGTTTTGAGCCGATCCATCCCAGCATCACATGAAACTGGTCGACAAAAAAGTTCATGTATTTAAAATAGAGCAACAACGCCAGGTTCAGCACCACCGAGGCCCAGAAAAGCCATTGCCGGGCAGTTCCCGTTTTCAGGCTCATCTGTCTGATCAGTAAATAGTCAACCAGCACCGATCCCGCCACGACAAAGACAAATTTCGGTGCACCCCATGCGTAAAAGAGGATACTGGCAATAAGCAGGATCCAGTTCTTATAATCCCGGTCGATCAGGAAATAGATGATCAGGAGGATAGGCAGGAAATAGAGTAAAAACAAACTGCTGCTGAAGATCATGGTTTATTTGTATTTTGAAAGTCGTTGTAATTCGTTGTTATACATGTAGGTTGCATCGGTGCGGATGAGGGCTTCGAGCGGGAAGTTCTGCGCCTTCGCCTTTTCCTTCATCTGTTCAATCAACGGCTTGTTCGAGCGGAATACCCCTTCCAGCTCCTTGATGCGCGTTTTGCCCGGGTAATAGTACTCGTAGGCCCGGTCGACAAAGCCGAATCCCAGGTTGCCGTACCCGCCGTTGGTCTGCATCAGGATGACCACCTGGTGCCGGCTTATGCCACTGTCGAGGTTGATCTGGGCCGTGTTAGTGGGTTTAGTCATCTGATCAGGGTAAACTTCCTTATCGTAGTACCACATGTCTTCACGCTCAAAGGTGTTCTTGATGATCCCGTTGTAGTGCCAGTACCAGTAAAAGCTGTCGCTGACAAAAAGCACGGCCGGTTTCGGCACATCGCTTTTGTATTCATGATGAAAAACCGGGTAGGTCATCATGGGGACGGGATTTTTCCATATCAGGTTCAGCACGCGGTCCATGTCGTCGTCTTCCTTGCGCGCCTCAGGCACATGCTGCAGGCTGTCGAGCACCAGGTGCGGCAGGGTGCGGTTCATTTTCACCTCGAGGTATCTGATCAGCGAGTCGGCGCAGAGGTATGCGCCGTAGCAACTCCAGTGGATCCCGGTTTTGGGGTAGAGCACGTTGCGCGAAGTGTCTTTGAGGCTCCTGAGCCATGCGTTGAAATCGATGAAGTCAACCCCGCTTTTTTTCATTTGTTCCACGTAATAGCCATAGTTCGTGAGCCCCCGCTTCCCTTTCAAAAACCGGTCGGGGATGCTCTCCGGGAAATAAAATCCCTTGCCGGGGGCAAGGATGACCAGCAGGCGGATTCCCTTGTTTTTCCAGAAGTAATCCTGCAGGTATTTTACGCGCTGAACCTTGTCTTCGATATACCGTTTCCCTACGAAATCCTGGCCCGTGTAGGCGCCGATGTGGGTGTCGGCCTGCAGGTAGTTGTTTTTGCCTACGATCATACGGGCGGCATGGGGAATGGAAAAGAGGGAGAATTCAACCTGGTTGAAGATCCGGGTGAAGTCGTCGTGAAAACCGATCACGCGTTCGAGATGCGGGGTCATCTTCGACTGATATTCTCCCGTTTTAAAGGCATGAAGGGTGAATTCAGGGCGCTGGCTCGGCTCAAAATAGCCTTCGAGTCCCCGGGATTTAACGAAATTAAACTCTTTCTGAACGGCAGGCAAACCAAGCACGGCAAGGACCAAAAATAAGATCGTACTTTTTATCCTCGTCATCCGACAATCGTTTAATAGATACAAATTTACCCGGAAGGGAATGAACCTGCAAAGTTAGCAGAAAAAAATTAAGGGCTGCAGGGTTCACTTTACCGGGTCTCAAACAACGTGATCTCAAAATCATCAACCAGCATCTCCTTGTCGCCGCGATACCAGAAATATGCCTGCAGGGTGTTTCGCTTATCGTCAAGGAAAGGAGTCATGTAATCCATCGAAACCTGGTTCCAGGCGCCGGGAACAAGATGTTGTTTTTCAAGTTCCAGCATGCGGTACTTATAGGCCTTCCCTTTCTGGTTGCAGGTAATCACGAGCCCGCATGCCACCTCTTCGGGCTTGCAGGAGAACCACACCCTCGCTGTAGCCCTGATCCATGAAAAATCCTTCCCGGAGAGTTCCCTGTAAGGCATATTGAGCCCCGGGGAAAACTCCAGCTTCCTGCTCATCCGCAGGGAATACCGGCCTGAAAAGGCAGTATCGCTGCAGAAATTGCCGGGATTCGCCGGATTCGGTTTTTCAAAGTCATAGCGGGCGATGACCTTCGATGTGTAATTACCCCCTGCCGGGAGGAATTCCCGTTCGCCAATGATGGCGGTTGGTTCCAGGTACATCAGGTCGGCCGCGTTCACGGTGGTTTTGCCGAACATTTTCCAATAATAGGCCTTTGTCATGCGCGCCGGGTCGAGGATATAATGCATGTACTGCCATGTTTGGAAAAGGTTCAGCAAGACGAAAAACCCCATCACAGCCAGCAAGGGCCATTTCACCATGCCGGATCTCTTCATCATCCACTGGATAAAGGCCGCCATCGGAAATGCCAGCAAGGCATAGGATTCCATCATGGAGCGCTGCCCCAAACTCCCGCCATACCACCAGGTAGGCCAGCTGGCGGCAATCAGCAGGTGGACCGTAAAAAAAACAAAAACGGCCGCAAATATGGAACGATGTTTTTTAAAAAGGGGGATGAAACCCGCCAGCGCGAACACCATCATCGGCGTATAGACCAGCCAGCCTTTTCTAAAGGAAAAGAGTACTTTCAGCAGATAGGGGGCGATCCACTCCAGCTTCTCCCCTTTTTCGTAGCTGTAATAGATCCACGACCCGGAATAGATTTTCCAGTAAACCATTTGCAGCCCGATAACCACGATCATCGCAGCTGCCATGGCGAGAACCTGTGGAAACTTGTTGACCGTCAACAGAATTTTGTCCCGCAGGGCAGTTCTGCCCAGAGAGTTCCACAGCATCGGAACCAGCACAATTCCGATGGCCGTGGGTCGGGTGAGGGTGGCCAGTCCGCAGAGGAGACCGAGGGCCAGGGCGCACTCCCACCGCGGTGTCTCATGCCACCTGATGGTGAGCCAGACGATGGCGGCAAAGAGGGTGAAGAGGTAATTGTGCGGCATGGCCCCTTCAAAGGCGGTGAGATGAAAATAGTTGGTGCCGCAAACAATCAAAACCATGGTTAACGCGACTGCGCCACCGGTAAAAAAACGCGAGAGGATCCGCCAGAGGAACCAGAGTCCGGCAACGGTGTATACGAGCCCGCCAATGGCGATGGATAACTGGTAAGGCATGGTAAACCCATCGGGGGAATACCCGGTAAGGTGGGCAAGCACCTGGCCCATGAAATAGAACGGGGCATACATGATCGCGAGCCCCATGGGATATTTCATGATGTAGTCGCCTCCCGGACTGAGATAGGCCTGGTAAAACCCGATGGTAGGGTGGTAGGTGTCTAGTATCTGCTGAACCCAGGCAAAATTCTTTATCCCCAGGTCATGATGGATGAAGGTGGCAGGAAGGTAAAGGTAATATCCAAAAACATCCCAGCTAATGACGGAAAGCACGTCATGGGTGTTAAACCGGGGAAAGAGCAGCCGGTTGAAAATAATGACGAGTGAAAGGATGCCGAAAATTGCAAGGGAGATCCTCTGCCGGTAGTTGTTTTTCATCCAGGGTGGCGGTTTGGTGTGCAAATCTATGCTATTTACATGTAAAAAAACCACTAAGGCACTAAGGACAATAAGAAGCTCTAAGAAAATTTTCCTTCCATCCAAGTGTTCCTACGTGGTCTTAGTGCCTCAGTGGTAAAAAAAACATTCTTAACGTATTAAATAAACAATGTAACTCAGTTCCATGAGTACCTGTACTTCACCCTGAGATCATCAATAAACAACAATGCCCGTTGAGGATTTCGGATAAATATCCTGATCTGCAAACTTGAATCGTTTACGTCGGGGATGATGAAGGATGCCCTGGCTTCCGACCAGGTTCCCGGGCTTTTCAACATCCTGTCGATGGGCCGTTCATCCCCGAAAATAACCTCATCCCCCCGGTTCAGGGTATAACTGAGCGATGCCCCGGTGGCCATCCTGCCGGGTTTCAGCACCCAGGCCTCCACCTCCATCATTTTGGGCCAGGGATGGCCGTAGTCGTCGAGTCGCGAGGAAAACAGGGGCGTGCTGCCATCCTTCTCCCGGGTGGCTATGCTGTACAATCCTGAACGCGTGTAAACCTGTGATGGCCTGCTGACCGGCATGAGCGAAAGGTTTTCGAAATCATTTTCAAACGATTGGATCCTGTCGCCGCCCGGAAGGATGCCTGCACGCGATACGGAACGGATGTAATGGTCCCAGTCCCAGGTTGATCCGTAGTAGCAACGCTCATACCTGTAAAGGCTTATAGTGTACCTCAGGTTGAACCAGGTAAAAAGGAAGATTACAAAAAAGAGAATTGTGGTGACTGCATACCGGCGAAGACTGAACAACCACGCAGTGAAGTACCCAAACGGAACCGACAGCAGGGCATAGTACTCAATGAACGACCGCTGGCCGTAGCTGCATCCGAAATACCACATTTTCCATGAAGCGCATACCAGGGTGACCATGCAAAACAGCAGGGCGACCGGCCAGCCGTTCCGTATTTTCTGAAACAGCATCAACCCGAGCCCGGCCAGGAAGATCAATACCAGCGGGGCATACGCGAACAAACCATTTACCGGGGAGAAAAGCACCTGCAGTATCCTTGGGTGCCCCAGGTTTGCAAATCCTTCTCCGCCGTATGAAAAATGGAGCCAGTGCCCCGAAAGATACCTCCAGTAAACAAACTGAGGAAGAAAAATCAAGAACAGGATGACCAGGAAAACTGTGAAATATGAAGGTTTCAGAAACTGTTTCACCCGTTGGATGCATACGCCGGGCGTTCCCGCATCCCAGGTAAAAAACAGCAACCCAAGCATGAAATTGGTAGGGCGGATCAGGAGGGCCAGTGAAAGCACCAGGCAGAGCAGGACAAACCCGGAATACGACTCATGGTCATGGTATTGCTTTAAAAGCCAGAGGAACAGGGAAAAGAGAAAAAACGAATAAACATGCGACATCATCCCGTCGACCAGGCTGTAATAAAAGAGGTTTGTCCCGAGGAAAACCAGGAGGATGACGAAAAAACCGACCACCGGCTGAAAGTAAAAATCAAGGAATTTCTTCAGGCACCACAGTCCAAGCACCAGGTAAACGACAGCTGCCAGGGCCATCATGCGCATGTATAACATCGAAAACCCATGTTCATCGTCGACCCCGGCAATCCATGAAACCACGCCGGCAGCAAAGAAAAACGGCGACTCCATCAGCGCCACGCCATAGGTGTACTTGGTGTCGAGCTTGTTGGTCCTGCTGTCGATGCTGAACCCTCCGCCCGTGGCCACATCGAGGTTTGCCGGCATCGTGCGGGCATCAAAGTGATAGAAAAAGGTGGCCGGCAGGTAAATATAGTACCCTGCCCTGTCGGACCAGAGTTCATTCCTGTCGCAAAACCGCTTTGCATCCTTGTGAAAAAACCATGTAAGTGCGAGCGATACGCAGAAAACAGAATAAAAAAAATAATTCGTTCCCTTCCTTTTCACCATCTTACCATTTTGCTATTTTGCTATTTTACCATTTTGCCATTTTACCATTTTACCATTTTACCATTTTCCCCTGTTACCCTGTTACCCTGTTACCCTGTTACCTTGTTACCCTGTTACCCTGTTACCCTGTTACCTTGTTACCCTGTTACCCTGTTACCCTGTTACCATTTATCACTTTGTCATCACAAATAAACTAACCTCAATATCATCCACCAACAACTCCCCCCCTCCCCTGTACCAGAAATAGGCCTGCAGCACATCGTCGCGATCAACTGCCGGGGGGATGCGGTAGTCGATGCTGACCCGGTTCCATTGTCGGGGTTTCAGATTCTCCTTTTCCAGGGCAACGAACATATATTTGTAATTCATCCCCTTGTGGTTGCAGGTAGCTACCAGGCTGCACTTTGCTTCGGCCGGCGGACAGGAAAACCACACGTAACCCGTAACGCGGATCCAGGAAACTCCGGTTTGCTTCAAGTCTTTGAATTGCAACCATAGCCCGGGCGAAAAAGGCACCCCGGCACTCATCCTGAGCGATTGCTTCCCGCAATGGCCCGGCATCGCCAGGTGTGTCGCTGTATCGGAAGCGCTCCCCCATTCAAAATCGTGAAAAGCGAGCCTGACCGGCTTAACCCCAGCTGTATCCGGGATGGTTTCAACTTCATGGGTATCGCCCTGCTGGCGGCTTTTCTGCAGGGAATGTTCGCGGATCATAAAAACGGAAACCACGAAAAGGCCAAGCAGCCCCAGGGCCGCGAGCACTGGCAGGAACAACCTTACTTTCGGTGAACCGGGTACTTTTTTCAAGGGATAAATCGGGGTTGAGGGAGCCAAAGTTAAGACAATAATGCAGACAATGCAGACAATGCAAACAATGCAAACAATGCAGACAATGCAAACAATGCAGACAATGCAGACAATGCAGACAATATGGGCAATGTTGGTGAGGATAGAATCAATATTCAATGAACAAAAAAACAATGAATTTCCTCAGTGACTCTTCTGTTTCTTAGTGTCTCCGTGGTTTTAATAAGTGTCGTGGTACAAACATCATCATCAATGTCCCGATGCTGAGTAAAAATATGCTACTCGAATTTAATATGGATGTCGTCGATATAGAAGGTTTTACGATTCTGGTTCCAGAGGTAGATGTTCAGCCGATAGCCCGGTTCGTTGAGCCACATGGGAACCGGGAAGGTAAGGCTGACTTCCGACCAGGCGCCGGCATTTGTGTGCGACTGGTTTACCCGGGCAATTTTATACAACCACGGCACATGTTTTTCATCTTCAATGCAGGCCACCAGAACCGCGTTGGTTGAGTCGCCGTTGATCGGGTTCACCCATAAACCGGCCGTCACGCTGCGAAGGTTGTGGTCCAGGATGCCCTTAACCCCATGCTGATAGATCACGCTGTACTGGTAACGCGAATCGACCATGCCCGACATGTTGTGCGAGCGGCATGCAACGTTGGTTTTTACGATGGAAGGTTCAAAGGAGACGTTTTCGAAATCATTGATGAAAGTATAGGTATCCCTGGAGAAATGCAGGATCTCTGCATCATCCAGCCGGGTTTTGAAATCATCCCAGGCCCACACCGAGCTGGTATACCAGCAGTTGTGATATATCAGCCGGAGATTATAATAACTGAATACGATCATGACCAGGCAGACAAGCGAACGGAGAAAGAGGTTCTTCAACCGGACGGTTGCGGTAAGAATATAGCCGAAGCCCAGGGACAAAATAGCATAGTATTCAACAAAGGGCCTTGATCCGTAGCTTCCCCCGAAAAACCACATGTGCCATGACCCCGACATATAGGTTACAAGCAAGAATGTGACCAACATAAGCAGCCCGTTTGCCTTGCGGTGAAAGATCATCAGGATAATACCCGCCACGAAAAAAAGCACCAGCGGGTTGTACAGGAACAGCCCGTTGAAGGGTGAAAAGAAGAGCGGCAGGATAACCGGGTCCTTCCAGTAAAAAAAGCCCTCCTTTCCATACGAATAGTGCAGGAAACTCCCGGAGACGTATTTCCAGTAGACCAGTTGCGGAAGGAAAACCAGGAAACTGATGACAATAAACGAAACCACATAGCGGTAATTGGCGAACCTGCGGAACCTGCCGTAAGCCTCTTTTAAACTGCCGGCGTCGAGAAAAAAGAACCAGGGCAGAATGACCAGGTTCGTGGGCCGCACCAGCGCTGCCAGGGCAACCACCACGCTGATCCCGCAAAAAAGGGGAAATGAAGGCTGCTCGCTGTTGAAGAACTTCTTTAACAGGAACAAGTAGAGGGAGAACAGGAAAAAAGAGTGGACATGCGACATCAGTCCTTCGGCCAGACCGTAATAATAGAGGTTGGTGCCGGCGAGGATCAGCAGGATGCATCCAAAAACAACCGGGGGCGTAAAGTACCAGGCGAGAAACCTCTTCAGGAAAAAGAGCCCCAGAACAAGGAAAAACACGGGCGGCACCACGGCCATCTTCTGGTAAGGATCGGAAAACCCGTCAGGATGCAGGTGAAAAAGGGTGGCAACGGCATGGGTCGCGAGGAAAAACGGGGTCCAGAGCAGCGCCACGCCGCAGGTCATCTTGTTAATCACCTTGCCGGTTTTGTAATCCAGGATAAATCCCTTGTAGATGGAATCGCAATGGGGAGGGAATTTCCGGACATCCCACCCGTAAATGAAAGTTGCCGGAAGGTACACGTAATAAATGCTCTTGTCGGATGCAAAAACGCCGGCGCCGCGGGGTTTCCCTTCTTTGAAATTCAGCTGGAACGCCAGGAACAGGCACACCGCGAATACTGCTGTAAAGAAAAGCAGGTCAAAGAGGGAACGACGTGAAAGTATTTCTTTCATACTCCGTGTGCGGGTTTACAAAGACTGATCTCAAAATCATCGATAAAGCACTCCTGCTCCCCGTAATTCATGAAGTAAACCTGGATAACATCGTCCGTTTCGACCGGGAATGGCACCAGGTAGGTCATGTTCACCTGGTTCCACCTGCCGGGATTAAATTTATTATCTGAAAGATCAGTCACCCGGTATTTATACGGCACTCCCTTGTGCAGGCAGGTCATCACCAGGAAAACCTTGTTTGACTTCGGATCACAAGTAAAAAAGAAATAACCGGTTGCGCTGATCCAGGTCGAATCACGGCCGGCCAGCAGGCTTACCTGGTTTATAAGCCCCGGTGAATACTGGTGTTGCCGGTTTAACAGCATCCCGTACTTCCCGCTATGAGCATCGCGTGTTGTGGTGAAGGGATCGTTGCCCTGCGGCTGCTCGAAGTCGAACCAGGCAACCCTGCTGCATTTTACCCATGGTACGTCAGGAATATCATCAGCCCCGGCACCATCCTGAGGCTCAAGCAGGATCCTGTCGGAGGTGGTCACGGTGGTTTTGCCAAAGACTGCTGAATAATAAGGCCAGGTCATCCTCTCCGGGACCAGGATTGACTGTTTGAACTGCCATGTCTGGAACAGGTTCAGTATGATGAACAAGGCCGACAAAACAAGCATGACAACTCTGGCTGGCAGACCCCTGTTCCACGCCCAATGAATGAAATATCCCAGAGGGAGGCAGAGGATGGCATAGGTTTCAACCATGTTCGGGTAGCCATAACTGCTGTCAAAAAACCACACGGGGTTGCATGCACCAGCGAAAAGCAAAACCAACAGGAAAAGAAAGGCGGGCAGGAAGACCGCCCGGTTTTTTTCTGCTAGAAAATAATACCCTGCAAAGGCAACGGCAACCAGCGGCGTGTAGACAAGCCAGCCATTTTTTACCGAGAATAAAACCCGGTGAATGTTCGCGGGAACCAGCGGGAACCCGGCTCTATCAAGGCTTCCGTAATATAACCGCGCCCCTGTTTCGTAAAACCATGAAAATTGCCTTAGCATGATGCAGACAACGAAGATGCCGGCAACGAATAGCAACGATTTTACGCGGGTACCGACTATGATTTCCGTGTGATGAACGCTTGGTTCTCCCGGGCTGTTGTCCCATTTTAACCCCTGCAAACAGGCAAAAGCCGGGAACAGGAGGATGAAAATGCCTGGAAAACTTAACCATGCAATGGCAATCATCACCGGGACCATGAGCAACAGGGTAATCTCTTTCCTGTTCTTTTGCCAGGAAAGGGTCAATAGCAGAATGGCAAGGAACAGGGTAAAAAGGCAGGCATTTGCAGTCAGCCCGGCAAACAACATCTGGTAGAACCAGTTGGTGCCGAACATGACCAGAATGGCTGTCAGAAAAGCAACCTGTTTCGTGAACAACTGCGACAGCAGTTTGTACAGGAGGAAAATGCCCGTGACAACAGGGAAAAACCATACAAATAAAAGAAACGGAGTGATGAAGGCAGCAGGGGGTGAGGCCATGATCATTAATCTATGGTTGCATGATCGCGGTTTATTTCTGGACCGGCTTTCAATCGGAAGTGTTCAGGAATTTCCTGTCAAAAATGTTGTATTTCACCATGCACCACACGGCTCGAAATCCATCTTTCATCCCGATTTTCTTCCCCTCTTCGTAGGTGCGGCCATAGTATGAAATCCCTACTTCATAGATGCGGATGTTCGGGAACCGGGCAATTTTCGAGGTAACTTCCGGCTCAAAGCCAAACCGCTTTTCCTTGAACCTGATCTTTTTCAGGTATTCGGCGCGGAAAAGCTTGTAGCAGGTCTCCATGTCGGTCAGGTTCAGGTTGGTGAAAATATTGGAGGTGAAGGTCAGCAGTTTGTTCCCGATCGAATGCCAGAAGAAGAGAATGCGATGCGGCCGGCCGCCCATGAACCTCGACCCGTAAACCACGTCGGCAAAGCCATCGAGAACCGGTCTTAGCAATACGTTATATTCGGAAGGATCGTATTCGAGATCGGCATCCTGGATGATGATGAAATCGCCGGTGGCTTCCGCAATCCCGCGATGAAGCGCGGCTCCCTTGCCCTGGTTCTTCAGCTGGTTATATATCCTGATATCGCATTGCGGATGCTCCCGGATATAAGCTTCAACCACCGCGATGGTGTCATCCTTGCTGAAATCATTGACAATGATGATCTCTTTCTTCACCCCGGCAAGGAGTTCAACAGCAAGCACCTTATCGAGAATACGATGGATGGTTGCTGCTTCGTTATAGGCCGGAATTAAAATACTTAATTTTCGGGATTCCATAGATGACGGATCAAAAGGCAAAAATAAGCGAAATTTTGAAGGAACGGGTTATTCGTAATAATAGATGCGCTTCACCCGCCCCGAAACAGAGGTCAGCACCTCGTAAGGGATGGTGCCCATCTCTTTGGCCAGTTCGGTAACAGGATGAAGGTCGCCGAAAATGACCACCTCGTCACCCTCTGCTGCCCCACCCCCGATGAAAGTAACGTCAATCATGGTCAGATCCATGCAGATATTCCCGATAATCGGGGCAGGCATTCCTTTAACATAAAGTTTTCCCCTGCTGTTGCCTAGACGGCGGTTCAGCCCGTCGGCGTAGCCAACAGGCACAATGGCAATGATCATGTCCTTCCCGGCGAGGCCTTTACGGTTATATCCGATGGTATCGCCTTCAGGGATATGTTTTACCTGCGTGATCACCGATTTAAGGGTGCTCACATTTCGCAGGTGCGATTGTTCTTCACCATCGCTGCCAACCCCGTACAATCCTATCCCGAGTCGAACCATGTCGAAATGGGCTTCGGGAAAACGATGTATCCCCGCCGAGTTGAGGATATGCCGCAAAACCGGGTAATCGAGCGTATTGACGATGCGGCTGCTTACTTCTTCGAACAGGCGGATCTGGCCGCGTGTAAATTCATCTTCGGAAGGATCCTCGCTGGCCGCCAGGTGTGAAAACACCGATTGAACGCGCAGGTCGGGATTTTTTTTCAGCCGCTCAGTCAGCCAGGCAACATCACCGGGAGCAAAACCAAGCCGGTGCATCCCGGTATCCAGCTTGATATGGATGCGCACCTGCTGAAGCCCTGACGTCTGGTTACGGGCAATGGATTCCTCCAGCAAACCGAGAATATGGAGGTTGTAAATCTCCGGTTCGAGGTTAAATTTCAGCAGCGTGTCAAGGCTCTGTTCTTCAGGGCTCATCACCATGATGGGCAGGTGGATACCCGCCCTGCGCAATTCAACGCCTTCGTCGGCATACGCAACGGCCAGATAATCGACCCGGTGGAACTGCAACACATTGGCAATCTCGTAACTGCCGCTTCCGTAGGAGAATGCCTTGACCATCGCCATGGTCTTCGTACCGCGCCTGAGCACCGAACGGTAATGGTTCAGGTTGTGAATGAGGGCATCCAGGTTGATCTCCATAACCGTTTCATGGGCTTTCCGCTGTAATACCTGGCTAATTTTTTCAAACTCAAACAGCCGTGCTCCTTTCAGCAGGATGGTCTCATGCTGGAACGAAGAAAGGGGGAAATGCTGCAAAAACTCGTCGGTGGTCGGGTAGACCGCTTTTGACATGGAAAATTTATTTGCATGTTTCACCATGTCGCGCCCGATGCCAATGATTCTGCTGATGCCGCGCGATGCCAGCATGGATGATATTTCGCGGTATAGTTCATCCTTGTCGCGGCCTGTTTGCAGAATATCGGAAAGGATGATGGTTTTTTGCTGCTGTTGGGTTTGCTGGTCAAGGAAATCAAGGGCGATGCCCAGCGAATTGATGTCCGAATTATAGCTGTCGTTGATCAGGGAGCAATGGTTGATGGCCTCTTTCAGCTCAAGGCGCATGGCAATGGGCTGGAGAAGGGATAACCTGGAATTAATATCCGCGGAAGGATAGCCTAGCAGAAGCAGCGTGGCGATGCAGTGAATGGCATTTTCAAGCGAAGCATCATCGGGAAAAGGGATGGTGAAGGCGACCTCTTCCGATTTGAAAACGGCGTTGATCCGGGTATCTCTTCCTTCCCTGTCAACGGACAGGATCTGCAGGTTGGCAGCCTGTTTCCGGCTCCAGGTAAATGTTTTCAGGTGATTGTACGCCGAATTGCCCTGCAGGCATTCGGTAATCATGGGGTAATCGGCGCAGTAGATCAGGGTGGCAGCGTGTGTGAAGAGTTTGAGTTTCTCTTCCACCTTCTGCCGAAGGCCCGAAAAATACTCATCATGGGCATGGCCGATATTAGTGAATATCCCGATGGTTGGCCGGATGATGATTTCAAGATGTGCCATTTCACCCGGCTTCGAGATGCCTGCCTCAAACAATGCGAGGTCGTTCCCTGACGTCATTTTCCAAACCGAAAGGGGAACGCCGATCTGGGAGTTGTAACTCTTCGGACTCCGGATTACTTTATGATCGTTGTTAAGCAGCTGGAAAAGCCACTCCTTGACAATCGTCTTGCCGTTGCTGCCGGTGACTCCGATCACGGGGATGGCGAACTGGCTCCGGTGCCATGCGCCGAGCGCCTGCAGTGCTGCCTGGGTGTCGGGAACAAGGATGAAGCTGGAACTCCCGCCGGGCGCTCCCTCCGGCGGCAGGGGGTCGGGAAGGGTGGAAACCAGGAAATTTCGCACCCCTTTTTCGATGAGTTCCCCGATGTAACGATGCCCGTCGTTGCGGTCGGAGACCAGGGCAATGAACAGGCAGTGTTCAGGATGGATCAGGCTGCGGCTGTCGATCAGTACATCATGTACAATCCGGTCACCTTCGTTTGCGGGGTAAACCGCTCCGTGACAAATCGAGGAAATTTTGGAGACCGAGTAGGCCGGTTCTGTCATGAACGGGTGTTGTCGGGATGACTTCCCGCGATATGTAATTTATTTGCGGTTAACTCATCATATTCCGTCCGGTGCATGAAGATATCGCCGGCCATGTAGAGTGCATTGCGGAAGGCTTCAGGGGAAGCCTCGTTTTTCCCCGCCAGGTCATACGCTGTGCCATGCGCGGGGGAGGTACGGATGCAGGGCAATCCTGCCGTGAAATTAACCCCTTCATCAAACGACATCAGCTTAAAGGGAACCATGCCCTGGTCGTGGTACATGGCCAGGATCCCGTCGAAGTTTTTAAAATTTGTGGAACCGAAAAAACCATCGGCCGGGTAAGGTCCGAAAGCGAGGATATTTTGTGCGTATGCCTTGTCAATGGCAGGCTGGATAATGGTTTTCTCCTCCGTCCCGATAAGTCCGTCATCTCCCGCATGGGGATTCAGCGCCAGGACGGCGATGCGCGGTTTCACAATGCCGAAATCCCGCATCAGCGAATGGTTCATGACCTTGATTTTGGCCAGGATCATCTCCGTGGTAAGCGTTTCCTTCACTTTTCCAAGCGGAATATGGCCTGTGACCACGCCGATGCGCAGCACATTGTTGATCATGAGCATGAGATACTCTTCGGTATTGAACTTCTTTGCGAAGTATTCGGTATGTCCGGGGAAGGCGAAACCGGGCGACTGGATGTTCTTTTTGTTGATAGGAGCGGTAACAACAACGTCGATGTTGTTTTTTAACAGGTCGTCGGTTGCCGCTTCCAGTGAAAGCAGTGATAATTCGCCGGCAATGGCAGTCGATTTGCCCAGATCGATCTTGATCTCTTCATCGTGGATGTTCACGATGTTTGGCCTGCGGGGATGAGCCTGGTCGGCCTTTTTAACCAGGTTGAAATTAAAATCATTGATATTCAGTGCTTTCCGGTGATACGACGCCACTTTGGATGAGCCATATACCACGATGGTGTACAACTCCATCAAACGCTGATCCTGTAAGGTTTTTATGATAATCTCGTAGCCTATGCCATTAACGTCGCCATGGGTGATGCCAACTCTGACCCTTTTTTCTTTTTCAACCGCTTGTTCCATAAGGATGCTTTATTGTGCAAATATATTAAAATTGCCGCTACAGTTTGCTTATAAAATCAAACAGGAGCCTGACGCCGTAGCCTGTGCCGCCCTGGCCGCGGTAGGAGTCACGCTTGTCGAGGAAGGCAGGGCCTGCTATGTCGAGGTGGATATAGGGGTAGTCTGTGAATTTTTCGAGGAATTTTCCGGCGGTGATCATCCCTGCCTCGGCAGGACCGAGATTTTTCAGATCAGCGAGGTCTGATTTCACCAGTTCGCCGTATTCATCCCACATGGGAAATTCAACAAGCCGTTCATACACATCAAAGCCTGATGAACTGAGCATCTGAAGTTCCCCGGATGCCTGCGATTGCATGGCAACAGCGCCGAACTTGCCGATAGCGCGCACGGCTGCTCCCGTGAGCGTTGCCAGGTCGATCACCAGTGCCGGGTCAAACTTTTTTGCATAACTCAGCGCATCGGCCAGGATGAGCCGGCCTTCGGCATCGGTGTTCAGTACCTCCACCGTCATGCCGTTGTGCATGGTGATGATGTCGCCCGATACCAGGGCATCGGCACCCGGACGGTTGTCGGTGGCAGGCATGAGGCCCACCACATGAACCGGGAGTTTTGCCATGGCAATGGCGTATACGGTCGCTGCCACTGTCGCCGCGCCGGCCATGTCGCATTTCATGTTCAGCATCGAATCGCCGGGTTTCAGGTTCATTCCGCCTGTATCATACACAACGCCCTTTCCTGCAAACACAATGGGTTTCTCATTGCTGGCATCCGCCGGATTCCATTCCATCACGGTAAATGTAGGTGGCTGCGTACTGCCCCTGTTAACGCCCAAAACACCTCCCATGCGGAGGGTTTCCAGCTTTTGCCTGTTCATCACCTCCACAGCGGCGCCGGCTTCTTTGGCCATCTTCTCAAATTCCCCGGCCAGTTCGGTGGCATTAAGATGCGAATTTGGCTCGTTGACAAGGTCGCGGCAAATTGCCACGGCATTCAGCACAATGTTGAGATGTGCCACGCGCTGTTCGCTGAACATGGGATCCGAGTAGATCTCAATCTCCTTCAGGGTGTTCTCCTTTTCCTTCTCCGTTTTATATTTCAGGAACTGGTAACTTCCAAGCGCCATTCCTTCGGCAAGTGCGAGCACTTCATCGCACAGTCCTTCCGGGTCAAAAATAGCCACCCTGGCTGCTTTCCGTCCATTAAGGCAACTCGCGATGGTATCTCCCGCCTTGCGGCATGATTCCAGGCGCTTCGAGGTGTTCTTCTCCTCGCGGATAAAAAAGGCAAAAACCATATAATCGAGCCGGTTGAAGGATACAACCTCTTTTTTACAATTTTCAACCTGGTCTTTCAGGTATTTTTTTTCAGCCGGGCTGAAAATGGAGGAGGGCAGTTTCGAAAGTTTCGAGACAACAACCACAAGATGTTCCAGTTGCTGTTCCTTGCTGGTGAGGATGATCGATGGAATCATGATTTTATGTACTTTTGAAGCGTTTTACAGGTACAAAATTACGAAATTTTCAGCTGGCCGGGTCCATTGATTGCGGCGGCGCACTGTTCGGGTATGGAAAATGACACGCTGATACAAAAAGCACTGAGGCTTGAATTCCTTTCTGTAAGGGAAGGCGTGCACCTGTTCGAATCGCTCCCGCTGGCCGAACTGATGATGGCCGGCGACCGGGTGCGAAAGATTTTGCATCCTGAACCTGTCGTAACCTGGATCATCGACCGCAACGTCAACATCACGAACGTTTGCATCTCGGGTTGCAAATTCTGCAACTTTTACAGAACCGGGAAAAGCCCTGAGGCCTATATTACATCGATCCCCGAATATTGCAACAAGATCGACGAGATGAAACGGCTGGGCGGCAATCAGCTGCTGCTGCAGGGCGGCCTGCATCCGAAATTAAGCCTCAATTTCTACGAAAACCTGTTTACCGATCTTAAAACCCATTATCCCGATATCAGGCTGCATGCCCTCGGTCCGCCGGAGATCGCCCACCTGGCGAAAATGGACAAGCTCCCGGTTAAAACGGTGCTTGAACGGCTGGTTGCAGCAGGGCTCGACAGTTTACCCGGGGCCGGGGCGGAAATCCTGGCCGACCGTGTCAGAAACATCCTTTCGCCGGTTAAATGTTCAGCGAGGGAATGGCTGGATGTAATGAGGGCTGCCCACGAACTCGACCTGACCACTTCCTCCACCATGATGTTCGGCCATATCGAAACGCTGGAAGAACGCCTGGAACACATGGTTGCGCTCCGGCAGGTCCAGTCGGAAAAGCCAGCCGGGCACAAGGGATTTCTCTCCTTTATTCCTTGGCCGTTCCAGGATGACAGAACCGTACTGAAAGAAAAATCGGGTGTTTTCAACAGGGTGACACCTGAGGAATACATCAGGATGATCGCCATCAGCAGGCTGATGATGCCCAACATCCCCAATATCCAGGCTTCGTGGCTTACCGTTGGGAAGGATACCGCCCAGCTTTGCCTGCATGCCGGCGCCAACGACTTCGGCAGCATCATGATCGAAGAAAATGTGGTGCGTGTTGCCGGCGCCACCCATACTTTTAATGCTGAAGGCATTCAGCAGGCGATTCGCGATGCAGGGTTTGAACCCAGTCTGCGCGACCAGGATTTCAATCCCACTCCCTTCACAGTATCCCCTGTTGACCAGAAATAGGAGGGGAGATTTTATCTGTTCGTTTTAAAATAGTGCATGATCCTTTCGGTGGCCCCGCGGTTTTCATCAACATAATTGCGGCAGATTTCCGAAAGCCGGAGATATTCCTGCGGATCGGCCATCAGCGCTGAAATACTGCCGGTCAATTCTTCTGCTGACCTGACGCAGAATACTCCCCCCAGCGCCACCAGATCAACCGCTTCTTTAAATTTATGGTACCCGGGGCCAAAGAAAACAGGTATGCCAAATGTTACTGGTTCCTGTATGTTGTGAAGCCCTGCACCGAACCCGCCCCCGACATAGGCAAGCGTGGCATACTGGTATAGCGGGGCGAGTATTCCTACCGAATCTATCAGCAAAATATCTGCCTGCGAGGCATTCTCCAGGGTAAGTTCCGAATAGCGGATAACCGGCCGGCTTATCCGGTCAAGGATATACCTAATTCGGTCGGGACTGGTATCGTGCGGCGCTATTACAAATTTAAAACCTGAATCCCTGTCTGATAACAGCGGCAGGAGAACCGCCTCATCCTCTTTCCAGGTGCTGCCGCAGATAAAAACCTTATGCCCTGCTGCAAATTGTTCAACAACCGGGAAGGATTGCCTCTGTTCTGATATGGCAAAAACACGGTCGAAACGGGTATCGCCTGCAACGGTAACATTCTTTTTCCCAACGGAGTGCAGCAATAACGCCGATTCATCGTTCTGGGCAAAGAACCAGGTCACGGAGTCAAGTTGTTTACGGAACCAGCTACCGTACCACCTGAAAAAATGCTGCCCCGGGCGGAACTTGACAGAGATGAAAAATACCGGGACTTTCTGCCGGCGCAGCGCCCCTAGAATATTGAACCAGAAATCGTACTTGATGAAAATGGCCTTTGCCGGTCCGACAATCTCAACCAACCGCCGTGCATTGGCCGGGGTATCGAGTGGCAGGTAAAACACCCAGTCGGCCAACCCATAGCTTTTACGCACCTCATATCCCGAAGGTGAAAAAAATGTCAGCAGGATCTTACTGCCGGGAAAAGCCTTCCTGTAAGCTTCAATCACTGGCCGGCCCTGCTCAAACTCTCCCAGCGACGAGGCATGAAACCACACCACCGGGTTTTCAACCCGATCGGTACCGGCAAGTGCGCTGTCCAGCCTGGAAAACAAGTCCCTGCGGCCCGTCACCCATAGTCGGGCCTTTGCATTGAACAATGCCGCCACCCTTAACAAAAAACCATACAGAAAAACACCCAGGGAATACACCAGCCCCATTAAAAAAAAAATTAAAAAATTCGCACCCTGTCCGCCTGTCCACCTGTCCACCTGTCCACCTGTCCGCCTAATACATATAAAACTCCTTCGGCGCCCTCCTGTACAATGGAATCATCCAGAAAACCCTGAGGGTATAAAACTGGCTGTTAAGCTTTCGCGTATCTTTTTTTCCGGTATCGAAATCCCGGTCGCGGTATGGGGTTGTCCAGGCCTGCATGAATTCAAAGCTTGCGGAGAAGTTGAGCAGCCGGGTGTTGCTCAGGTACATGTAGCCAACCGCCCCGGTCAGGGCAACACCCCCGTTAAGCCGGTCGTAACCTTTGTTATAATCGCCCTGCAGCTGGGGGGCTGTATTCCCGATGACGTGGATCCGGATCTTGTCCTGGATATACCCTGCTCCCGCCAAAAGCGTGAAACCGCAATTAGGATTCGGGGCAAACAGGGGTATTACCTTTCCGAATTTCGCAAAGGCATTGAATCCTGCTTCATAAAACACGATATCGGCCATGTAGCCGTTGGCGTCGATGACAAATCCCTCACTGGTGACAATTCCCTTGATGAGGGCATCGCTGTTCCTGACCGACTGGCCGAACAGGTAGTTTCCCTCTGCACCAAACATCCAGTTACGCTTTGTTTTAAAAATGAAACCGCCTCCAATGTTCGAGTTGCTCCCAAATTGTTTTGCAAGGTCCCCTCCGGGAAACTGGTAGCCATAGGTGGCATAGATCATCGGGGTGTAAATCGCAGAGTCTCTGATGTTGACCTGGGCAAACGATCCGGTGGCAGAGATCAGGAAGAGGAGGGTGAAAAGGGTAAATAGACGGTGCATACTGTTTGTTTAATCAGAATCTGTATACCAGCCCGATGGACGGGTTGAGGGTGGAAATTGCCTTTTTGATCTCATAATCAACCGGGGCGGAATAAACCGGGGTATAATAATAAAGCCCGGTCTGTTCATTTTTCACTTTTTCGTAACCGATCAGTTGCGATGTGTACTGTTTCCTTGCCGAGGGCCATCCCCCCAGCAGGCTCAGGTTAAATTTAAACGCAACATGTGGTGAAATCGTATATCCCACCCCTGCAGAAATCTGGTAACCAAAACCCGTCCCGGTGTTTTGATTAATCCTGGACCCGGTGGTATCGGTCGGATCAGGGGTGCTGAAGACCGGGCTGAAAGATAGCATAAACCCTCCCAGGATCTTGGCGTCGAAGTGGAGTTTCCCAAAGTTCGTCATGAATACCGGACCAAACATCAGACAGTGATTGGTCCACGAACCCGGGCCCAGGGGAGATTTCATCCCGTCGGGTATGATATTGCTGGCTGTATCCTTGAAAGTATGGCTCAGGTAAGTGTATTGAAGTGCGAGGCCAAGGTGCTTCTTTCCCATCCAGTCGAAACAGGCCTGAAACTGGAAGCCGCCGGCGGCATACCCCGAAGTTTTATCATCCCTGTTGAATTTCCCAAAAGCACCGATCGGGGTGGAATATCCTACTGAAAAATCAACGGCCATATTCCGGTTCGCTCCCTCTTTAGGGCTGCTGGCAGGCATTTGACCTGATACTGCTATGAAAGCGAAAAGAAAAATGATGATTCCGGATAGTGTTTTCATTTTCTTCCTGTTTGTTCAGATTACAAATTTAATGCTTTTATCCTGAACCATGTCAGTTTTATGAAATCGTCCCTTTAGATGCTCTTTTACAGGTTATTTTGTTCATGGAATTTTTGTAATTTTGGCGAATACAAATTATAAATCAACCACATTTTTTATGAAAAAAACCTTTGTTGGCCTGATGCTGATGCTGCTCGTTGCAGGCTTCAGCTATCACGCAATGGCCTGTACCAACTTTATCTTTACTAAAGGGGCTACTACCGACGGGTCGGTCATGATCACCTATTCGGCCGATTCCCACACACTCTATGGCGAATTGTATCACTGGCCTGCCCGCGACTGGCCTGCCGGTTCCATGATGGATGTCGTGGAATGGGACACCGGGAAACCCCTGGGAAAAATCGCGCAGGTTAAACATACCTACAACGTGATCGGCAACATGAACGAAAACCAGGTGGCCATCGGTGAAACCACCTATGGCGGACGTGAAGAACTTCAGACCCAGAAAGGTGCCATCGTCGATTACGGTGCGCTGATCTATGTCTCGCTGCAACGTGCAAAGACTGCACGTGAAGCGATCGCAATTTTCGGCGAACTGACTGAAAAATACGGGTACGCAAGCGAAGGGGAATCGTTTTCCATTTCCGACGCGAATGAAGCCTGGATCCTTGAGATGATCGGCAAAGGCGAAGGACAGCTTGGCGCCGTATGGGTGGCCATGCGGATTCCCGACGGCTATGTATGCGGCCATGCAAACCAGGCCCGCATCACCACCTTCCCGCTGAATGATCCCCAGAACTGCCTCTATTCAAAGGATGTTATCACCTTCGCCCGCAGCAAGGGCTATTTCGACGGCAAAGATGAAGAGTTCAGCTTTTCCGATACCTATGCTCCGGTTACCTTTAGCGGCGCCCGCGCCTGCGAAGCACGCGTTTGGGCCATGTTCAACCACGTGAATGCAGCGATGGGCCAATACCAGGATTATGCCATGGGCCATCTTTCAAAGGGTAAATGGAACTATACCACCAACCGCATGCCGTTATGGATCAAACCCGACAAGAAACTTTCGGCCAACGACGTGATGAACCTGATGCGCGATCACTATGAAGGAACAAAAATGGACATGACCAACGACATCGGCGCCGGCCCGTTTGAATGCCCCTACCGCTGGCGTCCCATGACCTGGAAATCCGACAGCGTGGCATACGTCCACGAGCGCGCCGTTTCAACCCAGCAAACGGGATTTGTCTTTGTTGCCCAGTCACGCAGCTGGCTGCCTGACCCGGTCGGCGGGATCTTCTGGTTCGGCCTTGACGACACCTACACCACCGTGTTCTCCCCCATGTATTGCGGCATCACGAAAGTTCCCGACGCTTACAAGGTAGGAAACGGCGATTTGCTTCACTTCTCCTCCACCTCCGCCTTCTGGGCATTTAACATGGTTGCCAACTGGGCCTATACGAAATACGATTACATGATCAAGGATATCAGGCCGGTTCAGCAGGGCCTCGAACAGGGTTATGTCGCGGAAACTGGCGGCATCGACAAAAAAGCTGCCGACCTTTATAAAAAGAACAAGCAGGCAGGGATAACCTTCATCACCGATTATTCGGTAAAAACCGGGCAGGCTACGATAAAACGCTGGCAGGAAATGTTCCAGTACCTGTTTGTCAAATACATGGACGGCAACGTGAAGAAGGAGAAGGATGGCAAATTTGAAACAAACCCATACAACATGGCTGTTATGCCATCGCAGCCCGGCTACCCGCAATGGTGGTTCAAGGTGATCGCTAACCAGCATGGTGAGGTTGTTAAACAGATCGGGCCGGCGGGACACTAGGCATCAATGCAGGAATGCAGGAATGCAGGAATGCAGGAATGCAGGAATGTAGAAATTTAATAATCGGGGAATTGGTGGGTAACAGGTTTTTCACAAGGATTTTTGGAAAACAGGTTGCCCACCAATCTTTTTAATTTAATTCGACGAACATGAAGCAAGGTTTCTCATTGTCAGCCATTCTCCTGGCCGGGGTTATTCTGATCATTGCCGGCGGATGTGCGAAAAAATCGGCCACTACGCCTAATCCTGCTCCACCTGCAGTTTCCACGAACACTTTGGTCACGGTCATCTCCGTGCAAAAAGCGCAATGCGGGGGAACGGTCACTTCGGAAGGATCAGGCACGGTGTCGGCACGGGGAATTTGCTACGCGGTTGCTCCCAAAATGCCCACACTAAGCGACCCTCACACGGTTGACGGTGCCGGTTCAGGCATTTTTACCAGCACGATGGATTCACTTACCGCGAATACCGTCTATTTCGCCAGGGCCTACGCGACCAGCAGCGTCGGCACCTCCTATGGCGACCGGGTCAGCTTCTATGCAAACCCGGTGTCGCATCTCTTCCCTGGTCAGAACTACGGAGGAGGCATCATCTTTTATGTCGATGGCAGCCTTAATCACGGGCTGATTGCCGCCACCAGCGAATACAGCGCATCCTGGGGCTGCAAGGGGCTTTCCATTCCGGGCACTTCCGTTTCTTTAAATACCGGCCACCCTAATACCAATACGATCATTGGCGCATGCACCGAAAAAACCATCGCCGCCCGCATTTGCACGGGACTTGTTATCAACGGGAAGAGTGACTGGTTTTTACCATCCCGGGAAGAGCTGACCCTGCTGTTCCTCAGGAAGGATTATGTCGGTGAATTCAGCAATGACAACTACTGGAGTTCCTCGCAGTACGATGCAAACCAGGCTTATTCGGTCAACTTTGGCAGTGGCAGTGCAAATTTAAGCGCTAAAAACGAAATACTCTGGATCCGGGCTATCCGCGCTTTTTAATTTTAAATCCTCATTTTATTTTATCTTTGCACCTGATATTCCGGAAAATTCAGATTAATATGGAAGAACAAACCTCCCCTGCTCGTAAATACAAGATCTACCTGGCAATTATTGCCATTCTCGTCCTCGTAATCCTGTTCTGGCTTTTTATTCAGCGGTCGCAGCTCATGAAACTGGTCAAGGAAAAAGAGGCCGAAAAGACAGAGTTGCAGCACAACCTCGATTCGCTGATGACTGAACACAACAAGATCAAGGTTTCCTACGGGGCCCTTTCTGATTCGCTGAGATCAAAAGACAGCCTGATCCAGCGGGATGCGATCGAGATCAAGAAACTGCTTGATACCGAGTGGGAATACAACAAGATCCGCAAGAAATTTGAAATGCTTCAGAAAGTTGCGCAGGGGTACGTTCACCAGATGGATTCGCTCTATACCGTGAACCGTGAACTGACAGCTGAAAACGACAGGATCCGCCAGGAGGTGAAAACCGAACAGAACCGCAACCAGAACCTCATCAAGGACAAGGAGGAGCTGAAGGAGAAGATGAGCCAGGCAGCGTTCATCAAGGCCTACGATGTTACTGCCAGCACCTATAAACTGAAATCAGGCAAGACCAAGGAAGAACTTACCGACAAAGCCAGCCGCGCGCAACGCATCAGGGTTTGCTTTACCATCGGGGAGAACCCGCTGGTGGCACAAGGCAAAAAAATAATCTACATCCGCATTCAGCGCCCCGACAACGTAATCGTGATCAAGAGCAAATATGACACCTTCGCGTTCAACGGGCAAACACTTTCCTATTCACTCCGCGAAGACATCAGCTATGCTGGCAAGGCCATGAATGTTTGCCTGGCATGGACCAAGAAAGATGACGACAAGCCTGCCATGAAGGGAAAATATATTGTTACCGTATTTGCCGATGACAAGGAAATCGGAGCTGGTTCATTCGAGTTGAAATAATTCTGTATTATGCGTATCGGCATACTAACTGCCGGCGGCGATTGCCCCGGTATCAATGCAGCCATCAGGGGAGTTGGGAAGACAGCAATTCTCGAATATGGCATGGAGGTGATCGGAATCTCCTCCGGGTTTCTTGGCCTTATCAATGAAGAATACGTCCAGCTGGATGAGAATGTCCTTTCCGGTATTCTTACCCTGGGGGGAACCATCCTCGGCACGTCGAGGGAAAACCCCTTCAAGAAAGGCAGCACATTCAATGCCATCGACAAACCGAAACTGATTAAAAAGCATTACCAGGAACTCGGGCTTGATGCCCTGGTGTGCATCGGGGGCAACGGCACCCAGCGAACAGCGGCGCAACTGTCGGAGGTCGGACTCAATGTGATCGGGATTCCAAAGACGATCGACAACGACGTTTACGGGACCGATATCACGTTTGGTTTTGATTCGGCGCTGTGGATTGCCACCGAAGCGATCGACCGTCTTCATACCACAGCCAACAGCCATAAGCGCATCATGGTCATCGAAGTGATGGGGCATCATGCAGGATGGCTGGCGCTCTATTCGGGCATGGCAAGCGGTGGGGATGTGATCCTGCTGCCTGAAATCAATTTCGACATCAACTTTGTTGCCCGTTGCCTTAAAAAAAGGGCCATCAACAAGAAGCCCTATTCCATCGTCGTTGTAGCCGAAGGCATCCCCACGCCAAAAGGTGAATCGGCCGCCCGCTATGTTGCCAACAGCATCAAGGAACTTACCGGTCTTGAAACCAGGGAAACCATTCTGGGATATATCCAGCGCGGAGGCAGTCCTTCACCCATGGACCGCGTGCTTGCCACGCGCTATGGCGCATACGCCGTTGAACTCATCGCACAGAAACGGTTTGGGGAAATGGTGGCGCTCAAAGGCGATACCGTTACTTCTGTTTCACTGGCTGATGTCGGCGGTAAGTTGCGGCTTGTCCCGGAAGATCATCCGCTGATTGAAAAAGCAAGGCGGATGGGCGTCTGCTTCGGAAAAGAGAGCTGTTAATCTGAGAATTTAATATCCTTGATATTGAGCTGGAGGTTCACCAGCCCGTTCCATTCGTTTTCTTCCACATGGTAACAGATGTTGAAAGGTATCTGTTTTTCGATCATGCCAAACTGTTCTCCCTGTTGAAAAGCGATAGCCGAAAACGGGCCACCGGCAATTTCGGGATGAACAACGTTCAGTTTCAGGTGGTTTTTCCCGACAATCCGTGAACCGCCGGCATCCATCACCCCGTTGGTTAAAAACAATGGCGCCATGTTTCCCGGCCCGAAGGGGGCAAACTGTTTCAGGACGCTGAAAAATCGGGAACTGATGACATTGAGTGGCAATTTGGAGTCGATCTCCAGCACGGGAACCAGTTCTATGCCTTTAAGCCGGTCGCTGACAAATGATTCGAAACGGGCGCTGAAGCGCTCAAGGTTCTCGGGTTTAAGAGAGAGCCCGGCAGCGAACTTATGTCCCCCGAAATGCTCCAGCAGGTCGCTGCATGCGTCAACTGCCTCATAGATGTCAAAATCCCGCACGCTGCGCGCCGATCCTGTAATCAGCCCGTTCGACAGGGTGAGGACAATGGTGGGGCGGTAATAGGTTTCGGTGAGCCTCGAAGCAACAATGCCGATCACCCCCTTGTGCCAGTTAGGATGGAAAATCACCGTTGATCGCGCCGATTTAAGTTGCGAATTCTCGTCGATCATGCCGATGGCCTGCAGGGTAGCTGACGAATCAAGGGTTTTACGTTCGGTGTTGTAGGCGTTGATCTGCTCCGCCACCCGTTTGGCATCGTCAAGGTTCTTGGTGATAAGAAGCCTTACCGAATTTTTTCCGCTTTCGATCCGTCCGGCGGCATTGATACGCGGACCGATCATGAACACAAGATCGGTGATGGTGAGTTCGCGAACAAAAACACATCCCCCCATGCCATCGTCATTTTTCATCATGGCCGAATAGCGCAGCAGCGCTTCCAGCCCCGGTCGTGGTTTCGAATTGATCAGCTTCAGCCCGTAATGAGCAAGGATGCGGTTTTCACCGGTAATATCAACAATGTCGGAAGCGATGCTGATCACCACCAGGTCGAGGTACTGGATCAGCTGGTCGAAGGGGATGCTGTTGATTTGCGCATAGGCCTGGATCAGTTTGAAACCAATCCCGCATCCCGACAATTCCTTATAGGGATAGGTGCAATCGCCCCGTTTTGGATCGAGGATGGCAGCCGCGGCCGGAATTTCAGCTCCAGGGCGGTGATGGTCGCAAATGATAAAGTCGATGCCTTTGGTGGTCGCATAAGCCACTTTTTCCACCGATTTGATCCCGCAATCAAGTGCGATGATCAGTTTGACATTGGTTTCTGAAGCAAAATCAATGCCTTTGAATGAAATCCCGTAACCTTCGTTATCCCGGTCGGGAATATAAAAATCGATCTCCTTGTGAAAACTGTTAAGGAACGTAAAAACCAATGCTACGGCTGAAGTTCCGTCAACATCGTAATCACCGTAAACCAGAATCCTTTCATTGTTCGCTACTGCCTTGGAAATGCGGGCTATGGCCTTGTCCATGTCCTTCATCAGGAAGGGATCAAAAAGGGCGCTCAGCGATGGCCTGAAAAAGGTCTTTGCTTCATCATACGTCTTTACCCCCCGCTGCACAAGGAGGTTTCCGAGCGACTGGTCAATACCCAGCGCCTTCGACAATTCCCTGACAGTCTCAGGATCACCCTGTGCTTTAAGCAACCAACACTTATCCATTATAAAAAATCTTAGTGCTAAATTAAGAAATTTTACTGATACCGCACATGGTCGGGCAGAAAATCTTTAGGTTTTTTGGGAAATGGTAAAATCGTAAAATGGTGAAATGGTGAAATGGTAAAATCGTAAAATCGTAAAATGGTAAAATCGTAAAATTGTAATCATGATGACTGTCGTGGATTACCCGTTTGCCATTTTACCATTTTGCCATTTTGCCATTTGCTAAAACTCCGCATTCTTGGGCGTTCTCGGGAAGGGAATCACATCCCGGATGTTCGACATGCCGGTCACAAAGAGGATGAGCCGCTCAAAGCCGAGACCGAAGCCGGCGTGCGGGGCTGTGCCGAATTTCCGGGTATCGAGGTACCACCACACATCCTTTTCGGGGATATTCATTTCATGGATCCGCTTTAACAAGGCGTCAAGGTTCTCCTCACGCTGGCTTCCGCCGATAATCTCGCCGATCTTCGGGAAGAGGACATCCATGGCGCGCACGGTCGTGCCGTCTTCGTTCATTTTCATGTAGAAGGCCTTGATGTCCTTGGGATAGCCTGTCAGGATCACCGGTTTGCCGAAATGCTTTTCAACAATGTAACGTTCATGCTCGGCCTGCAGGTCGGTGCCCCAGTCAACCGGGAATTCCCAGCTCTGCCCTGAGGCAATCAGAATTTCGACCGCTTCGGTGTAGGTCAGCCGCACGAACTTATCGGCAACTACCTCATTCAGCCGGGCGATCAATTCATTGTCGTACATTTTATCGAGAAACTCCAGATCATCGTGGCAGTTTTCAAGCGCATAGCGGATGAGGTATTTCAGGAAATCCTCCGCAAGATCCATGTCATCATGGATGTCATAAAAGGCCATCTCCGGCTCGATCATCCAGAATTCGGCCAGGTGGCGCGGGGTGTTGGAATTTTCGGCGCGGAAGGTAGGTCCGAAAGTATACACGAGCCCCAGTGCCATTGCGCCAAGTTCTGCTTCAAGCTGGCCGCTCACGGTGAGTTTGGTCTCCTTGCCAAAGAAATCCTGGCTGTAGTCGACATGTCCGTCGGGAAGGACCGGCGGATTTTTATCATCCAGCGTGGTCACCCTGAACATGGCCCCGGCCCCTTCAGCATCGGATCCGGTGATGATCGGGGCATGAATGTAGTAAAATCCCTGGTCGTTGAAATATTTATGAATGGCGAAGGCCATGGCATGGCGGATGCGCAGCACCGCGCCAAAGGTATTGGTGCGGGGACGAAGATGGGCGATTTCCCGAAGGAACTCCAAGGAATGGCCCTTCTTCTGCAAGGGGTAGGTTTCCGGGTCGGCTGTGCCGAAAACTTCAATGTGCCCGGCCTGGATCTCTACGCTTTGTCCCTGTCCCATCGACTCCACCAGGGTGCCTTTCACAGCAATACAGCTCCCGGTAGTGACCAGCTTCAGCACCTCCTCCGGGAAATTTGCCACTTCGGCCACCACCTGGATGGTATGGATCGCTGAACCGTCGTTCAGGGCAATAAAGTTGATGTTCTTATTGCCCCGTTTCGAACGGACCCAGCCCTTGACCAGCACTTCGCTGCCAAAATTCTTCGATTTCAATAAATCAGCAATCTTATTCCTCCTGATATGTTCCATGGCTTTTTCTGTATGAGACGGCAAATTTACTGAAATGTCAGGAATTATCCACTATCGGGGTTTTCATTCATTTGCGGTAACCGTTTTCCGTAACTTTGTCTCCCTTTCGGCGTCAAATAAAAAATTGATCATTATGAACAACCATCACAACAAAAAGATGCCCCGATGGGCCCAGCGCATCGATGATTACGGAAAAAATCATTGGGACAGCGACCTTGCACGGAAGAAGAAAAACGGGGAATATATCGCGAACATCATTTTTAACGTGATATTCCTGTGGATCGTCAACAAAATCCCGGAATGGCATCTTGATTTTATCAAAGACAACTTCATGGAAGCAGCCAGTTTCGTAACACAACTGGTGCTGTTTTATATATTCCCGTTCGATTTCACCAATTTTCACGGGCTTTCATGGCTTAACTGGCTCCTCCCGATCGGCCTGATTATCGGTATGGTGATGTCGGCACTTAAGGTCATTTCGAATTTCTGGAAATTGTTGTTCCGGCTTAGCTGAAACTGCTACCTTTGCCGCCGATGACACCCGTGCTCAATATCACCCCGATCAGTGAATGGCTGCCGGCACAGGCATTGCCACTGGTAATTGCCGGGCCCTGCAGTGCTGAATCAGAGCAGCAGGTCATGGATACGGCACGGGAGCTTGCCATGATTCCCCAGGTAAAGGTTTTCAGGGCAGGCATCTGGAAGCCCCGCACCCGTCCCGGCGCGTTTGAAGGGGTCGGGAAACCCGGCCTGAAGTGGCTTCAGCGGGTTCAGAAAGAGACCGGGCTGCTCGTAACCGTTGAAGTTGCAAACCCGAAACATGTTGAAGAGGCGCTGGAACACGGCATCGACATCTTATGGATCGGGGCGCGCACTGTCGTAAACCCTTTTTCGGTCCAGGAGATCGGCGAAGCCATTGCCGGCCATGACATCCCGGTGGTGATCAAGAACCCGCTCAACCCCGATGTTAAGACATGGCTCGGAGCCATTGAGCGGTTGAACCAGCTGGGGCTTACCAAACTGGTGGCAGTTCACCGCGGGTTTTCATTCTTCAACCGTTCGCCTTACAGGAACGCGCCCATGTGGGAGATTCCCATCGAGCTCAAGCGACTGGCCCCCAACCTTCCTATCTTTGTTGACCCCAGCCATATCTGCGGAAACCGTGAACTCATCCCGGCCACCATCCAGAAAGCCTTTGACCTCGAGATGAACGGGCTGATGATCGAATCGCACATCAGCCCGTCGAAAGCGCTCACCGATAAAAATCAGCAGATAACACCGGCCCATCTCACCGAACTCCTCTTAAAACTCATCCTGCGGCGCGAATCAGGCGGTGTTGAATTTGAAAACAAACTGGAAGCCCTCCGTTCGGAGATCGACAAGCTCGACGAAGAACTGATCGATATCCTGGCCCGACGGATGAACGTGGTGCAGGAAATCGGGACCTACAAGAAAGCCAACAAGATCACCATTCTCCAGTTGAAAAGGTGGAACCAGCTTACCCAGGACCGGATTGAGGCAGGCATCAAAATGGGACTGAGCCGTGAATTTATTCTTAAATTACTCGAATCGGTTCATGAGGAAGGAATCCAGCGCCAGATCGATGTCATGAACAGCGATGAGCCCTGAGCCGGTCACATCCATTTCCTTATTTTGAAATAGACAAACACCAGCACTGCAATCCCGAACATGCCCCCCGTGAGAACCACGAAAGCAAAAGGATGATCCTGGATGGGAAGTTTCATATTCATTCCGTAAAGGCTGGCAATGAAGGTCAATGGCAGCATGATGGCTGAGACCAGGGTCAGCATCTTCATCACCTCGTTGGTCTTGTTTACCTGCAGCGAATCGAAGGTCATGGAATAGCCTTTGATAAGCTCGCCGTCGTCTTCAACCATGTCCCATATCTTCTGGTAGTAGTCCATGATGTTGCCCCAGTAGTCCTCCATATTTTCAGCAAATCCCTTGATGGAACCATTCTGCAGTTTATTGAACAGGATCATTTGCGGTTTGAACATGGTATTCAGCAGGATCAGGTTTTTCCTGGTTTTCGAGAGTTTTTCGATCGTCGGTTCCGCCTTTTTTGCAAAGAGCGCCTTGCCGCAGTCATCCACATCCTTATCGACCCTCTCCACAAGTTTCTGGGTATCGAGCATCAGGTGGTCAAGGATCTCATATAAGAGACGGTCGCTGCTGCCAACTTCCATCCGGCCCGATGCGGGGGTTTTTGCTTTTTCCCTGTTGAACAGATCCTTTAAAAGCCATTGTGATTTGCTGATGCTGACAAGGTAGTCTTTCCCCCAGAAAAATTTTATTTCACGGATCTCAATAAACTGCTCGGTAACCCCGATAGCAGGAAAATGGAGGATGATGAAATGGTAATCGTCGTAGATGTCGATTTTCGGCCTTAGGTTGACCTCGGTACGACAGTCTTCAAGGTCGAGAGGGTGGAAATGATAGTGGTTGTTTAGTGCCTGCAGATCCTCCTCTGACGGGCGAACAATGTGCGACCATCGCAGTGTACCGAATTTAATGGTTTCAATCACGCCTTATTACTTCTTTAATGAATGACTACCAGTTTTTTCATCTCCGTTGACCCGGAATTTCCGGAAATCCTGTAAAAGTAAACCCCTGCGGAAAGACCTTCAACGGAGAAGGTTATCCTGTTCTGGCCCGGCTGTACCGGTAGTTCCTTAACAGTTACCCCTCTTGAGTCTGCAAGGGTAAATATTGCCGGCTGTACGTTCATGGCAGAATTCGGATCAAAGGTCACTGTGACGGTTCCGGATGCGGGGTTTGGAACCGGGTCGGAGAGCCACGGACGGATGTTCAGAGACGACCCTGTGCCAACCTTTGACATGTCGACCACCGTGACTGTTATGTCGTCGAAATAGAAGCCGTCGTAATTGAGACTCTGGTCGCTCTTCAGGAGAAACTGCATCTGAAGGGTCTTGTTGGTGTACGCTGTTGTTACGATCTGCTCCTTAACCCAGCCGGGTTGCGATCCATCGTATAAAGGCTGATTGGTTGCTTCGGCATAGAAACTGGTCTTCGTGTATTGTCCTTTCTGAGGGGTCCAGGTACCCAGGTTTCCCTGCAGTTTAAACTGGACAAAATCAGCGCCCGCTTCGGTTTTCCATTTCGTCCAGTAATTGATCACGGCCACGGGTGAATTTTTCAGGCTCAGGGCGGCGTTGGTTGTGACAGTTGCATTCGAATTGTTCGAATAATTTCCTGTTGGCGAATCGGTGATAGAGCCGGGTGCCGAATGGTACTGGCTTTGTGAAACGCCCCACTTGGTGGAGGTCCAGTTGGCCATGGTGCTGCAACTGTCGCTGAAAACAACCAGCGGCGGGCCGAAATACTTCACTACCGTATCCTGGAACGTATAGAGGCCGTTACTGACCTCGTAAATGAACCTGATCGCATCGCCAGAGGTGATGCCGGGTTTCAGTACATACGCCACCGAGTCGGGATAGGGAAACAATTGCATCGGGTTCGGGAAGGATTTCGTACCTCCCCACGAAATAAACTGGGTTGAATCCATGGGCCTGAGGGTCACCTGGTAATTTGCCGGGCCGTCCATTCCATACCGCATGAATTCAAAGTTGAAAAATCCCTGCCGGCCGGAAAGGATGACGGGAGAAACATCGTGCGCTTCAGCATACCTCAGGGCAAAATGGGCGATCATCAGGTTGGAATACATGTTTTCCTGCGAAAGCGGGATAATCCGGTTTTCAAATGGCCAGAAACCATCGGTCTGTGTACCTGTTTCCGTAGTGAAACAGATCTCTTTGGGTTTGGTCGTTTGTTCACCATACTGCCAGTCGAGGATATCTCCGTTCGTATTGTACAGGATCTGCCCGGGAGTTCCGGTGAGATACCCGTTTTGCCGTGTGAGAAAACCGGCATAGGTTACATCAAGGAGGCTGTCGGGGGTAAAGGCGGTTTGCCAGCACCATGGAAACATGGTGTAATCGCTGTAGGTATGGTAATTTTGGGAAATGCTCCATACATTGGTTGTACAAAAGTCGCGGATAATCTGGGTTTCCGGTTCTGAAAACGGCCCTGTACCCCGGTAGGTTTCATCGGTGGGAGTTGGGGATGATCCGGAATTGTCCCAGCCCCATTTATACCCGAAATTCCGGTTGAGGTCAACGCCAAACGCCCCTCCCCCATTGTCGCGGCGGTTTTTCCGCCACATTCCGCCGCCATTGGGGGAACTGGTGTGGTTGAATTCATACCCGTCGGGATTCATCACCGGGATAAAATATAGCTGGAGATTATCCACGAGGTATTTTATCTCATCGCTGGAACTGTAATTCTCAAGAAGGTACCACATATAGAAGATCAGCTGCTGCATACCCATCGGTTCTCGGGCATGGACGAGGGCGTTGTAGAAAACTTTTGGTTTGTTGGTGGTCTGGTCGGGCGTGTTTGAAATTCTCACGCAATAGATGGTACGTCCCTCGATGGTTGTATTATTGCCCACGGCAGCCTTCACTGAAATGAGATTCGGGTAAAACAGCCGCATACTGTCGAGCTGGTTCATCACCTCCTGCAAATTGAAATACCCTCCCATCGATCCCAGGTGAAAATGCTGGGGAACCGTGTAGTTGCTGACCGAAGTGCTTTTAAACTCGTCCTTATGATGGTTGACATAATCAACCTGGTCTCTCCGTGCCAGGTTACGGTCGCCGATGTACTTTGAATAATCCTCTTGAAGGATTTCAACAGGGTACCCGGCCTGCCTGACCCGGGCTAGTTCATCCTGGGCGAGGATGGTTGTCCAGGTTCCGTCCTTCCCGTGGAATCCCTCCCCGATATCCAGTCCCGATTTTGCAAGTTGTTCCAGTCCTGCTCCGTCGATGCGGATCCTGACTTCTGACCAGGGAGGTGTCTGTGCGCATACACGGAGGGTGATAAGCAGCAGGGTCGATAAAAGAAACAGATATTTCATGGGATAGTTTTTTAGCTGCAGTTTCACCGTGGCAGAATTGCAAGAGATATCAGATATGTTTTGTCACTTTCCACCTGAATGTGTTGATCATATGTACCACATCTCCCTTTAAAAATTCAATGACGGGAGCCAGGGAATCATTGTTGGGCACCATGTTGAAATAGAGTGCACCCCTGACGAAATTCGATATGCTGTCGGTCAGGTAAAACTGGTACGACGAAGCGGCATCGGCTCCGCGGATATCATAAATCAGTCCGTAAACATGGTGCTCCCGGTCAACAAACTCGCGCTGGGTGATGGCATTGGCTTTGGGAATATGCTTGTTCACCAGGGTATGGGCGTCATTGAGATACTGCGCAAGGTTGCCGTCGATTACCTTGTAACTGAGATGCAGGGTGGCGTGGAACGGCATATACTGTAAATTGATCCAATAGGGTTCTGCCATCCTGCTGCTGTCGGGAACAATATCCGCATAAACCGGGTACTCAAAAGAAAAGGGAAATGACTGATCGAAGGACTGGTATTTCTGTGCCGGAAGATCGATGCGAAAATAACCCCTGGGCTTTGGGGTATAGGTATTGCCGCATGAGGCGACCAGGAACAGGAGGAGGACAGATAGGGTTATCCGGATAAATGGTGAAATGGTGAGATGGTGAGATGGTGAGATGGTGAAATGGTGAAATGGTAAAATGGTGAAATGGCAAAGTGGTAAAATGGTGAACCGATGCAGGGAACCTGTAGGAGGTGTCCCTGCATCGTTTCGCCGGTTTTCAAACATCTTAGAAGGGGAGGTCATCCTCAGGCGTTGTTGCCATGGGCACCTCTTCCCTGTGTGTCTCCGATCCCGGGGCGCCACCGGTTACCTCATCCTTGCGCGGGCCGCCGCCCAGCATCTGCATCGAATCGCCAAGAATTTCGTAGATGAACTTTTTTTGTCCCTCCTTGTCCTCGTATTCGCGTTTGCGGATCCGGCCTTCAACATAAATCGTGCTGCCTTTTTTAAGGAACCGTTCAGCCACATCGGCCAGGCCACGCCACATGACGACGTTGTGCCACTCGGTGTGCGTGGTCCGCTCCCCGTCCTTTCCCTTGTATGATTCGGTGGTTGCCAGCGTGAATGCTGCCTTTTTCACACCGTTTTCAAAATTCTGAACCTCTGGATCCCGTCCCAGATTACCGATCAAAATTACCTTGTTGACTCCAGTTGCCATGATGATAAATTTTAAAGTTAAAAACTCCGTGAACAAAAGTACTCATTTTTTATGCTTAATCCGGTTTGGTGCCAAAAGGTAATACGTAAAATGGATATTTTTTTCAACAATTTGCATTTTTTAGGTTAACAACCTGACAAACAATGCTTAAGATTAAAATAAAACCATAGGTATTCCACGTTACCATTGGAAAGTCATTGCCCTTGCACTAAAATGCAGTCAGGCTGGCATAAAAAAGGAAAGTTTGATTTTGTCGGACTACCCCGGATCAGGGAATGGTTAAATTTCCAGTGATGGTAATCCTGCTGGTAGCCCCGCTCAGGGTGAGGTGGGCACAGTTAACACCCAGGGTGAGATCGCCGTTAAATACCGGCCAGTTCGGGGCGGAAGAAGGGATCAGTACATCGGTATTGTTATCGGGAACCAGCCAGTTGTCCCAATTTGACGTGGTGTACCAGGTTGTTGAAGCAGACCCGGTCCAGAGTCCGGCCAGTCCGGCCCGGAGGTAGGCAGGTTTTACCCTGGTATCAGAACATCCGGGGCCTGATGTCATGAGGGTCACCTGGTAAGGGCCTCCATCGGTGAACTGAATCTGCGGATTTTGCGATGATGCGCTGGTTCCGTTCACAAAGACGATGGTTGCCCTGTCGAAACTCCAGTTCCATGAGGCCGGGTTCCCGGTAGTGAGATCGGTAAACTGGACCGTTTCATTTTTCAATGGTGCGAGGTTTCCGGCCTGGAAATCAGCAGAGAGCTGGGGATTTACGCCCATGGTCACCGGATTGGAGGTGGCAGGATTGCCGGTAATGCAGGAGGCATTCGAGGTAAGTGCGCAGGTGATAACGTCATTGTTTGCCGGGGCATAGGTATAGGACGCACTACCGGTTCCTGCGTTCACATTGTTTACTTTCCACTGGAATGCAGGAGCTGTTCCTCCATTCACCGGCGCAGCTGTGAATGAAACGCTGGTTCCGGCGCATACCGGGTTTGACGACGCTGCAATGGAGACACTTACAGGCAGGGAACTGCTGCAGGTCCCGGTGACCTGCACATTGTCGATGCTCCAGGAATAGCCCCATGTACCCGTGTAATTCCATTTGAACTTCACGGCTGCCTGTCCCGCAACAGCGGCGATCACCTGGCTGAAGGAAGCCGGGTTTGATGCCGAGGTGGCTGAAAATGTGGTTATTGTGGTCCACGATGAACCGTTGTTGATACTGTATGATACCGTTCCGGACGAGCCAGTATAGCTTTTGAAATAATGGCTGAACTGCAAGGTTACATTTGTAAACACCGACAGGTTGATGGTCGGTGTAATGAGATCGGCATTCTGCGTATATCCGCTGCCATAGGCATCGCTGTTCAGGTAGGCATAATTGCCTGAAAGGACCGGGTTTGGCGATTGGCTGGTGATGGTGCCGAATTGCCATACCTGGCCACCACCCTGGTTGTCGGCCTGCGACCAGCAGGCCGGCAATGATGTTGTTGCGAACCCTTCACTTAACGGCAGGGTGTAAACATTACACAATGTTGTAAATGTCAGGTCGCTGCCATAAAATGTGCCGTTTACATTTGTAGCGTAAGCCCGGATATGATAGGTGGTGTTGGCGCTCAGCCCCGATAAGAAACTTGTAAACGCGCCTGTTCCTGACCCATTGGCAGTATAGCTGCCAGCGGTTGTCGGGTTGATGGAAGTTCCCCAGCAAACCCCGCGCACCGTTACGGCGGCGCCTCCGTCGGCAGTCACATTACCTCCGGCAGATGCCGTGGAGGAGGTAATGGAAGATGCCGCTGTTGTTGTGACCACCGCGCCTCCCGGGGTGACGGTCATGTCGCTCCCAGTGGAGTTGCCGTCGCTGTTTGTGGCATTGATCCTGTAATGATAGGTCGTACCGCTGGCGAGGCCTGAAATAATGGCGTTGACCCCAACAACCGATGACCCTGAACCGGCTGTGGTAATGGTGGTTGTGCTTCCATACCCGGTGGTCGTTCCATACTCGAAATACCAGGTTGTAGCCAGGCTGTTGGGGTTTACCGTACCGTTGAGCGTGGCGGATGCCGTGGAAATACCGGAGGCAGCCGTTGTAGCGACCGTCGGCGGATTCTGGAATTTAAAGGAGGCTATTTTCGTGGCCCACGGGCACCAGCCGCCAAAGGTTCCAACGTATTCCTGTGTTGTCCAGAAAGTAGTGTTGTCAACCGGATCGACATTCATGGCTGAATAATCGCCCCACCGCGAATAGGTGGTCATCGATACTGTTCCGGTATGGATGACCCCTTCGGCAATGGTCATCTGGTTCAGGGGATCCGAGGCTTTTCTCCCGGTAAACGAGATTGACGGGAACATGGTGCTGCTCGACACTGAATAGGCCATACCAATATCGCCCAGGGCATTCATGGCAATACTGGCCATCCACCTTGACTTGCCATCGCCGGGGGCATAGGTCGACTGCTGGTACAGTGAAAAAGTCCCGCCTGTTCTACGGTATTCGTACCACCGGATGCCAGCCACTGTACCGTTGGTGTTCACACTGTGGCAGGTAACAAATGTTTCGTAGCTCCCGAAATTGCGGTACTGGTTTCGGAACATGAGCCGGTCGCCCAACCCGTCGAGCGACAGGGTGCCCTGTTCGGGAACCGAACCGGAACCCATTTCCGTGTAGGCAGCCACGGGCAGGGCGGTAACATAGGTGAAGGTGCAATTGGAGGTTGTGGCCCAGTCGGTGTGGAAGGCCCACAATCGTAATTCGGAAGTTCCGTTGATGTATGCAAAGTAATTCGGCGTTCCGGCAGCCGGGAGGGTCCCATCGCAATCCGAAGGTAACATGGCCCAGCAGGCACTTCCCGTGCCTGACCCGGAACCTCCCATTGTTTCGGTTTTGAAATAGACCATTTTTGCACTGACATCGCCTGTAAGCATCTTGCTTCTTTCAAGCACGCAGGCGCCGGCGCCGACATAGGTGTTCGGCGTAACATTCGTATTGAACCTGTTTACAGCCATGTAATATCCGTCGTGCCATACGCCCAGTTTCGGGTAATCGGGCATGTAATCAAACTGAAAGGCATAGCGGTAATATGAACCGGTAGGATCGCCGGATGTCGAAACCGCCACCATTTCGTATTCGGTGTAGGGCGTGCCTGTGCAGTTGATGGCAAACTGGGTGATGATCCACCGGTCGGCGTTTTCATCATACAGTACAATGGCATCCCCGTTGTTGTGGCCGTCCCAGTTGCCCGAAAAACCGCTCCAAAGCGTGGATGTCATCACCGGACCGTACAGCGAAGTCCCTGTTTTGCTGAAGATCTGCAGCATGCCGTTAACCACCTCCACATAGTGATTCGGGCCAACATCCGAGGCCGGGTCGGGCGGGGTTACCCGGCTTACATTATTAGCATTGGTTGTTCCGTTAAAATTAACCAGGGGCACGGTGGCCGTGGCTTTTGACCCGTTGTTGTAAACAGTTTGCATTGCTCCGTCGGGTGTGAATCCCGGGGGTACCGGCCTGAATTTGTTGGGAACCTCCATCTCGTTTTCGTGTTTCCATCGTCCCCAGAAATGTCTTTTCGCAGGTTTCATATCCTTCAGCGCGATGGATACATCGGCCTTTACAGCCGACCGTACGACCGGGTTTTGTGAAACTACAGAAATGGGAAGGCAAACAATTGCAAGAAGAAGCAATCCGAAAAAAACGGACAGGGGATTTTTCATTATGAACAATTACATTTATCGGTAAGGTTCCCGGAATTTTTGCCGGTATGCCTGGTAGCAGGATAAATCGCGTAATAATACCGCGAGCCGTTATAAATCGGGACGATTCCTGTTTCCGGTGCAAAGTTACTGATTGTTGAGATAAATAACGAAGTCCGTTTTTCACCCCTGTCTGGTTTTTTTATACTTTTATCGCATGAAAAAGCAGCAAAAAAACGTCAAAAATTCCGTAAAATCAGTCCCTGTCAGTTTTGAGGGACGGTTTGCCAATACCCTGTTCTGCCTCCTTGTGCTGGCTTCCGTCACGTTCGTGGTTTATTCGAGGACCCTGTTCCTGGATTATACAAGACTTGACGATTCGATCTTTATCGTCGAGAACGCGCATTATAACGCCGACCTCCACAACATCGGCGTCTCCTTTCACCGGGGGCTCTTTAACCCGGCAAAGGATGCCTATTACCGCCCGCTTTTCCTGGTCGATTTTATCATTGAATCCCGTTTCTTTGGCATCAGCCCGGCAGGGTATCACTTTACAAACCTGCTTTTTCATATTATTTCAGTGATGCTGTTGTTCCTTTTCTTCAGGAAAATAAAGATCCCCCCGCTCAATGCGTTCCTGCTTTCCCTGATCTTTGCCGTTCACCCTGTGCTGACCCAGGCTGTGGCCTGGATCCCGGGACGGAACGACATGTTGCTGATGATATTTTTCCTCTCCCTGTTTATCCTGTTTCTCCGGTACCTTGAAAAACCATCGCCCCTGCCCCTTGTGTTTCATGCACTCCTGCTCCTGGCTGCACTGTTCACCAAGGAAACAGCCATTATCATCCCGGTAATCCTCGGGGGAGTTGCCCTGTTTTACCTGAAATGCGGATGGCGAAAGCTGGTGATCCCTGTCATCAGCTGGATTGCAGCCTTGTTCGTATGGATCCTGGTCAGGTCTACCGCACCGTTATCGAAAGATTGGATCTCGCCGGCACAAATGATGCAAACGGCGATTGAAAGAATGGGCGTCGTAATCCAGTATCTCGGGAAAATCTTCTTCCCGGTAAACCTGACAGTTTTTCCCGTGGCAGAGGACGTCACCCTGGTATGGGGTTTTGCGGCGCTGGCCGCCTTCGTTGCCCTGATCATCTACTCGAAAAGCTATTCCAGGCCGCTGACCTGGATCGGGCTGGGCTGGTTTATCGTCTTCCTGATCCCCGTACTGATCGTTCCCAAGTCATTAAATGACCAGGTGTTTGAACACCGGTTATACTTACCCATCATTGGGATCCTGATCATGCTCAGCCAGGCATTTCCCTTCACCGGGAATTTAAAACCAAAAGTGAAATTTGCTTGTATAGCCGCTATTTCCCTGGTGTTTGCCACCCAGAGTTTCGCGCGCTCCGGGTATTTCAGCGACCCGCTTACCTTCTGGACTCATGCCGTAACAGGCTCCCCGCATTCGGCTTATGCGCGGATGTTGCTTGGTACAAAGGTTGACAGTGCCGCCGACCGCGAACGGTTGTTCAAGGAGGCCCATGTGCTGGATCCCGTGCTGAAAAACCTGAATTACTACCTGGGCAAGGTTCTGTTGGACAGGAAACAGTCAGACAGTGCGGAATTGTATTTCCGCCAGGAAGTAGCGCATTACCCGCTGGCCGATGCTTACTTTATGCTCGCTCAGATAGAATTCGGGAGGCAAAAGCTGGACAGCGCTGCCGTTAACCTTGAGAAAGTTGTTGCACTGGAACCGTTTCATTCCCAGGCCTGCCACAACCTTGCCTTGCTTTACTACCAGCAGGGGCACGTTGACAGGTCAAAGCAGCTCGTTCAAAACATGCAGCTCAGGGGGATGGAGGTGGATGATCTGCTCAAAATGGTGAATAAGAAGTAGGAGAAACTACCTGAACAACGGCAACACCAGCAAGGTCAGCGATAATCCGATGAGAATGGCGACGGTGCCCCAACCGATGATATTCTGAACCGGTTTGTTGGTGTATTCCCCCATGATCTTTTTATTGTTGACCAGCAGTATCATGCAAACCAGCACGACTGGCAGCAGAATCCCGTTGATAATCTGGGTCCACAAGGTAATGGCGATAAGTGGTGCGTTCGGGATCAGGATGATAATAACTGCAAGTACCATGATGCTGGTATACAGCACATAAAACTCAGGTGCTTCTTCCCACTTTTTGTCGATCCCCGCTTCAAAACCAAAGGCTTCGCAAACATAGAAAGCAGTGGCAAGAGGAAGAATGGTGGCCGAAAAGATAGAAGCAATGAACAACCCGAAGGCAAACACGTTTTTCGAGAGCGCCCCGGCCAGAGGTTCAAGCGCCATGGCGGCATCTTTTGCCTCGTTGATGACAATGCCTTTGGCATGCAGGGTGGAGGCGCAGGCAACGATGATAAAAAAGGCAACAACCACCGTTGCCGTACAGCCGACGACGATATCGATCAGGGTATATTTATATTGCTGGATCTTAAGCCCTTTTTCAATCACCGATGATTGCATGTAAAACTGCATCCAGGGGGCAATGGTGGTTCCAATGATGCCGACAATGACCATCAATGACTTCTGGTCGAAGTCCATCTGCGGACGGATGATCGATTTGCCGATGGCGTTCCAGTCGGGATGGCCCATGATGGCCGAAACAACGTACATCAGGAGCGATACGCTGAAGATTAAAAAAATGCGTTCGGCAAATTTGTAATTTCCCTTAACAACAAGGAACCAGACCATGACGGCAACGATGGGAACCGAGATGTACTTGCTTACCGAGAAGACCTCCATGCTTCCCGCCACCCCGGCAAATTCGGTGGTAGTATTGCCGATATCCGCCAGAAGCAGACCAATGAAAATAAAAAAGGTAACCTTAACCCCGGCGTTTTCACGGATCAGGTCGGCCAGGCCTTTCCCTGTTACGATCCCCATGCGGGCATTCATTTCCTGTACGATGACCAGGACGATGAACGAGGGAATGAGCGTCCAGAGTAACTTGTAACCATATAAGGCCCCTGCCACCGAGTAGGTTGTGATGCCACCGGCATCGTTGTCGACACTGCCGGTGATGATGCCCGGGCCAAGAATGGCGAGGAAGAATGCGATATTCCGCCAGATTGATTTTCTCCTGATTGAAGCAGCCATGATTTTCCTCTCCTGATTACCTGGTTTTACCTCTGCTCAACAAATCCTCCACGATGTCTTCCACCACCACAACGCCCTCCATCAGGCGATTTTTATTGATGACGGGCACTGCAAGCAGGTTGTATCTTGACACCAACTCTGCAAGCGAATCCACCTTGTCATCATCAAAAACGCTTACCGCGTGCTTGTTCATGATCTCCCTGAGCTGGTTTGCCGGATCAGCAATGACGAGTTCTCCGAGGGAAATGGATGAAAGGAACCGCTCGTGTTTGTCGATCACGATGATGGAATAGATATGCGCGGGCTCGGGACGCTGCCTGCGAAGTTCTTCCAGCGTTTCATTTACCGTGAGATCTTCGTTGAAAGTGTAGAAGTCTGTCGTCATCAGCGAACCGACAAATTTGTTTGGGTATTCCAACAACTCCCTGACCTCTTCGGAAGATTCCTTCTCCATCTCATCTAGCAGCTTTTCTGCCTTATCGTCGGCCAAACTATCGAGCAGGTCGGCTACTTCATCGGCAGGCATCTTTTCGAGCACGTCGGCAACCTTTTCAACCGGCAGGCTTTCCACGATGTGGATCTGTACATGCGGTTCCAGTTCTTCAAGTACATCGGCGGCAGTTTCCTCGTCGAGTGATGCAAAAACGTAGGTGCGCGACGCCTTGTCGAGATCTTCGATGATATCGGCCAGGTCGGAAGGATGAAGGGTGTTGAGTTTGGAGGAAGACTTGGAAAGTTTTATGTTGGAATTCGAAAAATCAACCGCGGCAATGTCGTCCCAGAGAATGAATTTTCCCGGAATATCCACGCTGAACGGGTCGAGCACCGACTGGATCGGCTTGTCAATGCCGATTCGGCGCAACAACCCGTCCATGCCCACATCCACAGCGATGGCATAGGTGCCGGCGGGGATCATCACCAAACGGATGTCATTGACCCGAACCAGCTTGCGGCCGTTAATGTCGACGATCTGCTTGTCCTGGATATCGTCGGCCAGCCAGAGACAATTTGAAAAATCGGCTGGTGAAATGTCATGAACTTCGAGACAGGTGATTCTGAGTTTGCGCTTGAATTTCTTTATTTCAAAAGAAGAAAAATCGAGCACCCTGGAGTCTTTCCCGTTTTTAACCCTGATGGCGACTACCCTGGGCCGGATGGGGTCGTTCTCCTTACCGGGCACAGGGGTCTGGTCGATAAGGAAATCCTTGATCTTCCCCAAAACTGTTCCATCATCCGAGAGATATTTCATTCCCAGAATCTGGCTTAAATAGAAGGTAATCTGAGATGTCATGTTGGCCTCCTTCTGCTGTTAACCGCTGAACTGAAGGATGCTGCCCAAATATTAATTCAGGCCGGACACGATTTAGTGCAGGGGTGGATTGTTCTGAATGCTTCGGTCAGGTAAGTCGTCCATTTAATCTTGAAAATTATGGAGCAAAGATAGGAAAAATAGTGAAATGGTGAGATGGTGAGATGGTTAAATTATGATCAGCTAATCTTTGTGGGAATTAAAAAAAATAAAAAAAATGCATGATTACCAGTAAAAACATCTCTCCCCTTCTCCTGGAGGAGAAGGGGTCAGGGGGATGAGGTATGAGACTAGATGGCAAAATGGTAAAATGGTAAAATGGTAAAACAGTAAACGGAAGGAGGGTTGAGGAAATCAGGATGGGGGGTGCCGGGGGGTGGACAATATTGCACTTTCGATGAGGTAACGCTCAATAAGCCTGGGAATGGGATAACTGGTCAGTTCGTTCAAAGGCACAGCAAGGTATGGCAGCTCGATTTTGTTTCCAGAATGAAACCGGTAAAACCTCGCCTGGATTTTCTGGTGGGTAAGGATGTGGGTGTATGGGGAGGAAGAACCTTCAAATTCAGCATGGTCCAGGATAAACGACCTCCGGAGGACAGCCTCGTTAAGCGGCGTGCCAGCTGCGGTCCCGGCCGGAGCTTCCATTTGCGGAAAGTCGTACAGGTTCTTCCAGATATCGTTTCCCGTACGTTTGTTCAAATAGATATAAAGCTTATTCCCCTTGGTGAAGGTGAGCACGAGATAATGCATGAACCGCTGCCGCACCGGGAGTTTTGGCGACCTGGCAGGGATTGAACCCACCAATCCGCGGGCCAGTGCCTGGCAGTCGCTGCTGAAGATGCAATCACGGCAACCGGGGTTTGCCGGGGTACACACCAGGGCGCCGAATTCCATCATGGCCTGGTTGAAATCGCCGGGATGGCGGTGATCGATGTTTTGAAGTGCTATACCCAGGATCTGGTTTTTTGTCGCCTGGATGTCAACCGGTGCGGTAATACCATAAACCCGTGTCAGAAAACGGATCACGTTGCCGTCAACAACCGGTGTTGGCAGGTCAAACACGATCGAAGCAATGGCTGCCGCCGTGTAGTCGCCTACCCCTTTCAGGCTCTTCAGCGATTCGTAGGTGCCGGGAAACCTGCCATCGTAAAGCTTTACGATCTGTCCGGCTGTTTCATGGAGGTTCCGGGCGCGTGAATAATAGCCCAGTCCCTGCCAGCATTTCAGCACTTCCTGTTCGTCGGCGGCCGCAAGGTCCTCTACACAGGGCCAGGCTTGTACGAATTTTTCGTAGTAAGGCAGCCCCTGCTCAATCCGCGTTTGCTGCATGATGATCTCCGACAGCCACACACGGTAGGGATCCCTGGTCGTGCGCCATGGGAGACTGCGCTTGTTCGCGTTATACCAGGAAAGAAGCTGCCGGGAAAAATTCATCTGGATTTTTAAGAGGACAAAGGTAAAATTAATGGCGATCCCGCAGGCATCGGCAAGCGAACAGGCTGGAAACAAGGAATTGCCAAAGATTCTTTTTCCAATTTATTTGGCATTATTTTATTGTGTGTCAAAAAAGTCCTATATTTGCATCCCGTTTTCCAGCTATAAAAGGTATTCAGTAACAACAATATATAACACTTTAATATCAATCAAACATGACAAAAGCAGAAATTGTAGCAGAAATTGCTAATAAGACTGGCATTGAAAAAGTTGCCGTTCAGGCCACCGTTGAAGCTTTCATGGATTCCATCAAGAATTCCATGACCACAGGTCAAAACGTTTACCTTAGAGGTTTTGGTAGTTTTATTATCAAGAAAAGAGCTGAAAAGACAGGAAGGAACATTTCAAGAAACACAACGCTTATCATTCCCGCCCACAACATCCCTTCGTTCAAGCCGGCCAAGACCTTTGTAAATAAAGTGAAATCACACGTAAAAGTGAAGTAATAACTTCTAAGCTGATTTATTATGCCAAGTGGTAAGAAAAGAAAGAGACATAAGATGGCGACGCACAAACGGAAAAAACGTTTGCGCAAGAACCGACATAAGAAGAAATAGCCTACCTGCTGCTGCAATTCCTTAAGTCATCCACGTTTACCGGCATATTGCCGGTACCATTCATCATAATACATGGAAAACTGTGAATAAGGAATTAATCATCAATTCGACCTCCTCGGAGGTTGAAATCGCCTTACTTGAAGACAAGCTTCTCGTAGAACTGAACAAGGAAAAATCCAACAACGAATATTCTGTTGGCGATATTTATTTTGGCAAAATCAAAAAGATCATGCCGGGATTGAATGCTGCCTTCGTGGATGTTGGTTACGAAAAGGATGCCTTTTTACACTACCTTGATCTTGGGCCTCAGGTCCAGACACTGCTGAATTATATCAAGGCAGGTCAGGCCGGAAATGGTACGTCGCTGACGATCGCCGATTTCCCGCTGGAACCTGATATCCAGAAGACAGGCAAGATCGCCCAGGTGCTCAAGCCCAACAGCAACATCGTGGTGCAGATCGCCAAAGAACCGATTTCCACGAAGGGACCGCGTGTCACTTCGGAAATCGCCTTTGCAGGCAGGTACCTCGTGCTGATCCCCTTCTCCGACAAGATCTCTGTTTCGCAGAAGATCAAAAGCAGCGAAGAACGCAACCGGCTGAAACGGCTCATTACCAGCATCAAGCCCAGGAATTGCGGGATCATCATCAGGACGGTAGCCGAAAACAAACTGGTTGCCGACCTCGATTCAGATCTCCGCAGCTTGTACAAACGCTGGGAAACCATCACCCAGAAGCTGGCTACCGCGAAACCCCCGCAGAAGATCATCGGCGAGATCGACCGTACCTCTACCATCCTGCGCGATGCGCTGAATGAGTCGTTCAACAACATCGTGGTAAATGACCAGGTGCTGTACGATGATATCAGGACGTACATCCAGCGGATCGTACCCGATAAAGTCAGTATTGTAAAGCTGCATACCGGGAAAGTACCCATTTTTGACCAGTACGGGATCGACAAGCAGATCAAGAATTCGTTCGGCAAGATTGTCACTATCAGAAGCGGCACTTACCTGGTTATTGAACACACCGAGGCCATGCACGTGATCGACATCAACAGCGGCCATCGTGTGAACCAGGATCAGAACCAGGAAACCAACGCCATGGAAGTCAACCTGGAAGCTGCCACCGAAGTGGCGCGTCAGTTGCGTCTGCGCGATATGGGCGGCATCATCGTGATCGATTTTATCGACATGACCCAGGGACTGAACAGGCGGAAACTCTTTGAAAAGCTGCGCGACGAAATGAAACGCGACCGCGCCAAGCACTCCATCCTCCCGCCCAGCAAATTCGGACTGGTACAGATCACCCGGCAGCGCGTGCGCCCCGAGATGAATGTACAGATTCTGGAGAAATGTCCTGCCTGCGACGGCACCGGCCAGATCAGGCCAACCATCCTGCTTACCGACGATATCGAGAACAACCTCGGATACCTGATCAGGGAACAGAATGAAAAAAATCTGACCCTGCAGGTCCATCCTTATGTTTATGCCTTCCTCACCCACGGAATATTCAATTTCAAATGGAAATGGTGGCGTAAATTCGGACAAGTCGTCAACATCAAAACCCAAAATTCCTCGCACTTCCTTGAATACCACTTCTTTAATAAGAATGGGGACGAAATCAAGATGTGATAATGCAAACAATGCAGGCAATGCAAACAATGCAGGCAATGCAGGCAATGCAAGCAATGCAAGCAATGCAGGCAATGCAGGCAATGTGGGCAAAGGGAGAAATTGAGTGGCAATAAGGTGATATTTGTCAATTGTCATTCAAAAATCGTAAATCGTAAATCGTAAATCGTAAATCGTAAATCGTAAATCGTAAATGGATATAGTAGTAAGCGGTGTAAGGCCAACGGGGAATCTGCACCTTGGAAATTATTTCGGTGCGCTGAAGAGTTTTCTGAAGATGCAGGAGGAGAATAACTGTTATTTCTTTATTGCTGATTATCATTCACTTACAACACATCCGATTCCTGCCGACCTTCATGAAAACGTGAAGACCGTACTGGTTGAATTCCTGGCCTGTGGTCTCGATCCGGAAAAGGCAACGCTTTATATCCAGAGCGATCTTCCGGAAACAGCTGAATTGTACCTGCTGCTGAATATGAACGCTTACATCGGCGAACTCGAACGGTGTACATCATTCAAGGAGAAAATCCGCACGCAGCCCCAGAATGTCAATGCCGGCCTGCTCACCTATCCCACCCTGATGGCAGCCGACATCATCATTCACAGGGCCCAGAAGGTCCCTGTCGGAAAAGACCAGGAACAGCACCTGGAGATGACGCGCACCTTTGCCAACCGGTTCAACCGGCTGTACAATGTTGAATATTTCCCTGAACCCGTCGCCTATAACTTCGGAGAAAACCTGGTCAAGATCCCGGGATTGGATGGCGGTTTGAAGATGTCGAAATCGGATAACGAAAACAGTTCCATCTTCCTGGCCGACAGCCCGGAGATCATCCGCAAAAAGTTGATGAAAGCGGTAACCGATACCGGCCAGGTCGATCCTGCACAACCCCGTTCGCAGGGCGTGAAAAATCTTTTTGACCTGATGAGCTATTTCTCGCCGCCCGATACCCTGGCACATTTCGAACACACCTACCAGGCGGGTGCCATCCGCTACGGCGACATGAAAAAACAACTGGCCGAAGACATCATCGTGTTCACCAGCCCCTTCCGGGAAAAGATGCTGGCACTTGCCGCCGACAAACAATACCTCAGGAAGGTCGCCGCCATGGGGGCAGAAAAAGCCCATGCCTCGGCCTCGAAAACCGTCCGTGAAGTGCGCGAGATCATCGGATTCAAATCATTTTAATGATCGAAACCGCACCCATCAAAGAAACCGCTGTCCTGATCGGGCTGGTTACCCATTCGCAGGATCAGCAGCGCACCCACGAATATCTTGACGAACTGGCATTCCTGGTTGACACCGCCGGCGGAATCCCTGTAAAACGGTTCATTCAGAAAGTTGATCACGCCGACTCACGGAGTTATGTGGGAAGTGGGAAACTGAAGGAAATCCAGGAATGGATCGGGGAAAACCCGGTCGATATGGCCGTGTTCGACGATGAACTCTCCCCCAGCCAGATCCGGAACATCGAAAACGTACTCAAATGCAGGATCCTCGACCGGAACAACCTCATCCTCGATATCTTTGCCCGCCGCGCCGTTACCTCTTACGCCCGTACGCAGGTGGAACTGGCCCAAAATGAGTACCTCCTCCCCCGCCTAACCCGCATGTGGACGCACCTCGAGAAACAACGCGGCGGCATCGGCCTGCGCGGCCCCGGGGAACAGGAAATTGAAACCGACCGGCGCATCCTCCGCTACCGGATCTCCCTGCTGAAGGAAAAACTGGAGGAGATCGACAAACAAAAGGCGACCCAGCGCAAAAACCGGCGCGACATGGTGCGCGTGGCCCTGGTGGGCTATACCAACGTGGGCAAGTCGACCATCATGAACGTGCTGAGCAAATCGGAGATCTTTGCCGAAAACAAACTCTTCGCCACGCTAGATACCACCGTGCGGAAAGTCGTGATCGAAACCCAGCCGTTTTTACTCTCCGACACGGTGGGTTTTATCCGTAAGCTCCCGCACTCGCTGGTTGAATCATTCAAGTCCACGCTGGATGAGGTGCGTGAAGCCGATATCCTCATCCATATCGCCGATATCAGCCATCCAGCCTTCGAAGAACAGATCAACGTGGTAAAGCAAACCCTCACCGACCTCAAGGCCTCCGACAAACCGACCATCATGGTTTTCAACAAGATCGATGCTTACCGGTTTATTGAAAAGGATGCCGACGACCTGGGGCCTGTATTGAAGGAGAACCTCTCCCTTGAAGAACTCGAAAAAACGTGGATGGCCCAGGAGAACCTGCCATCGCTCTTTATATCAGCCACTTCAAAACAGAATATCGACAAACTCCGCGAGATGCTGTACCGCGAGGTCAGGAAGATCGTGTTGGTGAGGTATCCGGAGAATCAGTATTAAGGTGGTGAAGTAGCGAGGTAGCGAAATGGTGAAATCGGTCCACCACCCTGACGGGGTGGGGTGACCGGAAATTCCGTACCTTTGCTTGTCTTTCCCTAAATATCGATTGCTTTGAAATTTAAAAAATTTCACCTAGCCCTCTTAAGCCTGCTCACCGGCGTCATCTTGTCATTGGCATGGCCCGATCACGGGTTCCCGGGACTTCTTTTTCTCGGCCTGGTCCCAATGCTGCTGGTTGAAGATTATATCAGCCGCCATCCCCTGAAATTTATTAAATTCAGCGTGCTGTTCTACAGCTATCCGGGATTCTTTGTTTGGAACCTGCTTACCACCTGGTGGATCGTCAATTCCACCCTCGTCGGCGCCCTGCTGGCCATCGTTCTTAATGCGCTGTTCATGTCAATTATCTTCCAGCTGTTTCACTGGTCGAAAAAATACCTGAAATACAGGCTTGTTTCATACATGGCACTGATGTGCTACTGGATCGCCTTCGAATACCTGCACCTCAACTGGGACCTTAACTGGCCCTGGCTCAACCTGGGCAATGGGTTTGGAGCTTATTACAAATGGGTGCAGTGGTACGAATTCACCGGCGCCCTCGGAGGAACCGTATGGGTCCTGGTGGGAAATATCCTGGCGTTTTTCCTGTTGGATACTTTGATAATTAAAAATTCAAAATTAAAAATTAAAAATTTAAACGGACCAACTTCAAGTTCCACATTTTCGCTACCTCGCTACATCGCCACTTCGCTATCTCTGCTTATTTGGCTGGCAGCACCCATCATATTTTCCTATTGGATATACAACTCCTATAAGGAACAACCCCACCCCGTCAATTTCGTTGTGGTTCAGCCCAACATCGACCCCTATTCTGAACAATACTCGCTGCCCCCGCCCATGGTTATTGGCAAAATCATGGATCTTGCAAAAACCAGGCTCGACAGCAACACCAATTTCCTGGTCGCTCCCGAATCAGCCATCCAGGAAGACATGTGGGAAAACCACCTGGATGAATTCAGCAGCATCAGGTTGCTCAGGCAGGCAATTGCTCCCTGGCCGCAACTGAACATGCTGGTGGGCGCATCCACGCATTACCAGCTGGCACCGGGCGAACAAAAAGAGCGATGGGCACGGAAATTCACCGATACCGACGGATACTACAACGCTTACAATGCAGCCATCATGCTCAACTCCAGTGATTCGCTGCAGTTGTACCATAAATCCAAACTGACCCCCGGCGTCGAGATCCTGCCATCCTTCAAAGGATTCAAATGGCTTGAGAATTTTGCCATCAACCTCGGCGGAACCGTGGGCAGTCTCGGCATGGACTCGGTCAGGAAAGTTTACACAACGGTAAAAACCGTGAAGGCCGGCCCGGCTATCTGCTACGAATCGATCTTCGGTGAGTTCTTTGCCCAGTTCGTCAGGAACGGGGCGCAGGTTATGATCATCATCACCAACGACGGCTGGTGGGGCAATACCGCCGGACACCGGCAACATTATGATTTTGCGCATCTGCGGGCCGTTGAAACACGACGCAGCATTGCACGGTCGGCCAACACCGGAATCTCGTCATTTATTGACCAGCGCGGCGATGCATCACAAGAAACAGCCTACTGGGTTCCCGCCGTGATCAAAGGAACCCTGAACGCCAACGACCGTATCACCTTCTATGTCGAACACGGCGATTATATTGCCCGAATTCTCACCTATCTGGGCGGGCTTTTACTGATTACCGCCCTGGTGGTTTTCGTACAAAAAAAATACAGGAAAATTAAACTTTAACCACGTTTTTTGTTCGTTCCTCAAGGGGAAGTTCAGGGATGGGACTAACACATCAATTATGGAAAAATTTGCAATTACATCATACCCGATCAACCACCTGGCCAATCAACGATGGAGCCCCCGGGCTTTTCTCGACAAACCGGTGGAACAGGAAAAACTTGTTAAACTTTTTGAAGCGGCGCGCTGGTCAGCTTCGGGAGGAAATGAACAACCCTGGCGCTTCATCCTCGGGGTAAGACCGGATGAAACATGGCAGAAAATTTTGTCAACCCTTGCCGAAGGAAACCGGGTGTGGAACCTGGAGGTCCCGGTATTGATTCTTGCCTGCGGTAACAAAATTTCTTCGTGGGACGGAGGGATCAGTCCTTATTTTCAATATGATGTCGGGCAGGCTGTGGCGCATATGAGCCTGGAAGCCACGCACCTGGGGCTGCACGTTCACCAGATGGGCGGGTTTGATGCTGCCAGGGCAGGTGAATTGTTTGAAGTTCCCGAAAATTTCGGTGTACTTACGGCTATTGCCCTTGGCTATCGGGGAGAACCAGATACACTGCCGGAAAACCTGAAACAGCGTGAACTTCAGGACCGGTCGAGAAAAGCGCTCTCGGAAATTGTGTTCGGGGGGAAGTTTGGGGAGAAAGCCTATATTGTTGAATGAAAGAATGCAAACAATGCATACAATGCATACAATGCATACAATGCAAGCAATGCAAGCAATGCAAATAATGCAGGGGTGAGGGGATGCTGGGATATTAATTGACCGAAGTTGTTTTATAATTTCTTTAACATGAAATATTTTCCACTACTTATTATTGTTGCGCTGGGCTTCCTTGTTGGAAGTTGCAACCAGCCGGGAAAGCAAAAATCTGCCCAGCAGGATTCCACTGCTGTTAAAACGGTGGCAGTTCCGGTATTCAACGAAGATACCGCCCTGGAATCGGCACGCGTACAGCTGGCATTCGGCCCGCGGGTGCCGAACACGAGTGCCCATGAGCAATGTGCCGTCTATCTCATTGATAAAATAAAGGCTTACACGAAAGATGTGGTCGTTCAAAAGGGCAAAGTGCAGGCCTATAATGGCACCACGCTTAATTTCCAGAACATCATCGCCAGCTGGAAACCAGCCACCAACAACCGTATCCTGCTGTGCGCCCACTGGGATTCACGTCCCTGGGCAGATCACGACCCGGATCCGAAAAAAAGGCAGAAACCGGTTGATGCTGCCAACGATGGCGCTGCCGGTGTGGGAATCCTTATGGAGGTTGCCCGCCAGCTTAGCATTGCCAATCCCCCGATCGGGGTCGACATTATCTTTTTTGATGTGGAAGATTACGGCCCGCAGCAGGACGTGAAAGTTGAAAATTCTGATCAGTACTGGGGACAGGGTGCGCAATACTGGGCCATGAACCCGCACAAGTCGGATTATTACGCGAAATACGGGATTCTGCTCGATATGGTCGGAGCCAAGAACGCAACATTTTTAATGGAAGGGCAATCTATGGAATATGCACCCGACGTCGTCAGATCCGTGTGGTCAACGGCAAACCGGATTGGGTATTCCTCCTACTTCCTGTTTGAGCAGGGAGGATATATCACCGACGACCACGTTCCCCTGAACAAAATAAGACATATTCCGACCATCGACATGATCCACCTGGTGAAGAACAGCGAGAACGGCTTCTACCCATACTGGCACACGACCGGCGACACCTTTGATAAAATTGACAAAAGCACCCTCAAGGTTGTCGGACAAACGCTGCTAACCGTGATTTTCGAAGAAAAATAAACCCTTCCTCCAACACAGTCGCCGGTTATAGCAATTCATTTGCCAGGTTGGCCAGTTCGGACCTCTCTCCTTTTTCAAGACGCACGTGCGCGTAGATGTCATGCTTTTTCACTTTGTCTATCAGGGTTGACAGTCCGTTGGATTGTGCATCCAGATAGGGAGTATCGATCTGGTAAATATCACCGGTGAAAATGATCTTGGTATTTTCCCCGGCGCGGGTGATAATGGTTTTAACTTCGTGCGGCGTGAGATTCTGGGCTTCATCCACAATAAAACACACATTCGAGATGCTGCGCCCGCGGATGTACGCCAGTGGCGTGATGACCAGCTTTTCGTTCTCCACAGCATCGGTCAGCACTTTATATTCCTTGTCCTTTTCACTGTACTGGCTCTGGATGAACTTCATGTTGTCCCAGAGCGGCTGCATATAAGGGTCCAGCTTTGACTTGATATCGCCGGGAAGATAGCCAATGTCCTTGTTGCTCAATGGAACAACCGGCCTTGCCAGGAAAATCTGCTTGAAATTGCGCTTCTGTTCAAGCGCCCCGGCCAGGGCAAGGAGGGTTTTCCCGGTTCCTGCAATACCCTGTAAAGTAAGCAGTTTTACATTCGGGTTGAGAATGGCATGGATGGCAAAAACCTGTTCCGCATTACGGGGATTTATCTTGTAACACCCGTGTTTCTCGATCTTTTCGATCCGCTCGCTCATCGGGTTGTAAAAGGCAAGGACTGAACTTTTCCCGTTTTTCAGGATGAAATAGTGGTTGGGAATGGGGTTTTTCACGCCGATATCTTCCGCAAGGCACCATCCCGCTTCATAGATGATGTCGATGATGGTTTTATCGAGCCCTTCGACGACGGTTTTTCCCGAATAAAGCCCCTCTACATCCTTGATCTTGCCCGTTTCGAAATCTTCGGCCGGGATATTCAGCGATTTGGCCTTCAGCCTGAGATTTACATCCTTGGAGACGAGGATCACCTTTTTCGCAGGATTTTCGGCGATCATGACCAGGGCGGCGTTGAGGATACGGTGATCGGGCTTGTTTTCACCAAACACCTTTACAGCGTCGAGTTCGCTCTGTTCATTCATCACCACCTTGAATTTTCCGCCTTTGGGCATGCCCAGCGAAATCCAACGCGTCAGGGTGGCTTTGTTTGAAAGCTTGTCGATGATCCTGATAAATTCACGTGCCTCAAAATTGATGGTGTCATTTCCCTTTTTGAAATTGTCGAGTTCTTCGAGCACGGTGATCGGGATAGCCACATCATTATCATCAAAACAGCGGATCGCATTGTGATTATATAAAATTACCGAGGTATCGAGTACGAAAATCTTCCTGGCTTTGAGTTTTTTCTTCACCATGGCTGGGAATTTGGTTCATTCAAATGTAAGTCAAGAATGGCAGGATGCTGCACCCCGGCCGGTGAAGATATAAACAGGCGGTTGTTGAAGAAACGCAGGGTCAAAAAAAAGCCGCCCCTTGCGGAACGGCTTTCACAAAAACAAACGGGATAATATATCAGGGTGTGTAGATCTCAGAAGTATTCCTGTAACCTGATTTCACTTTGAACCAGTCATAATTGGCCTGACCGCTTGATTCAACCCACGGGATGAACTTAAGGTAGGCTTGTGTAATTTCGGCTTTTTCGACCGGGTAATCAAATTTATCGGAGATATCGAGAACCCATGGAAGGTTCTCTTTCGTCACGTAATAACGGCCGCTGCTCGCCTGGCTGTCGTCGGCGCCGGTTCCGAAATAGGACATGTTGGCGAGATCCGTCGGTGCATGGTTGATCATGTGAATTTCCTTACCACGTTCCTTGTTGATGATCATGAATGGGTTATAAGGCGGTATGCCGATGGTTGCCAATGCTGTAGGGGTTGTGAGGTTAATGGTGATATGCAGGGTGTCGGGCTGCACATACGTTGACCCCGGGGTCGTGTTGATGCCCACGCCCGTACCGGGATACGGCATGAGTTTGTAACCGTTGTCAAAGACGATGATGGTGGCTTTTGATTGTCCTGATTCGGTTCCATTGCTGTTCCTTACAATATAATTTTCAAGGATCTTCGTACCCGTGACACTGCTGACCAGTGACGGGCTGATTGGCAGTTGGATTCCGAATCCGTTCGCGTAACTGGCGCCCATGGCCTTCAGGATGAAGGTCGCGTTGATCTGGACCACCTTGTTTTGCCCGTTGGTGACCTGGTTGAAACTGTAACCCAGGATCATGTCGTTCATGTCATAGTCGCCCTTGCTTGGCCAAAGGTCTTCAAAAGCGAGGGTTCCGGTTGTGCCCTTGGCAGGATAATAGTTGTTGAAAGCCTTGGTGGGGTCGGTGGGATATTCGTCGAATGTGTTGGAAATTCCATCGCCGTCGGTATCAACCTGGGTATAATCGGGCAGCGGCATGTGCGTAGTCTGGATGCCCTGGATGGGGTTGGCAGTTACATAGAACACCGCATCATTGAAATCATTGTCTGATCCTGAATCTCTGCGGATATCTTCAAAACTGAGCAGGAATTTACCGCGGCCGATATCGTTCAACAGAGCTACATGCTGTTTGAGGTTTGCATTGGGTTCAGGGTTCAGGGATTTGTCGGAATAGAGGGTCCAGTTTCCGGAAGTTATTTTTCCGCCGCTGTATCCATTGGCGATCAGGGCAAAACCGATGGTGGTTCCCGGGGCAAACACTCCCAGGTGCACCCTGTTTCCGGAGTGCAGGCCGCCACCGCTGCCGGAGAAGGATACATTCGGGAAAATCACATGGATCGAGTCGATGCTGGCCGGATTGGCAGGCGGATTCGAGGTCGGGTACTTGTAATAACCGAGCACGTTCAGATAACCGGCTCCTTCATGTACAAAGGTAACCCACACATCCGAAGCCTGTTCGACGATCACATCCTGTACATTCCCTGCAGCAAAATACAGCGGGTGTGAATTTACCAGGCTGATGTATTCCGGCAATGTTGCATTAATATCCTGCAGCATGGAGGCATCAATGGGATCGTTGGTCGGGGTGAGGTAATTCGGCACTCCCTGTGAATCATAGGTTCCCATCGGGTATGCATTGGTTACGGTTGATTTAAAAATCCCGCCATCCTTCATGTTCATCACGGGATGCTTGCCGCCAAGCTGGCAAGAAAGAGCACCATCCCTTACACTGAATTTCTGCGCATTGGCAAAACCGAGGGCCGAAGTGGCAACCACAACGGAATCAAGATATGCGGGGAAAATATAGTCGAGCTTAAAATAGCCGTTCGCATCCGTAACGCCTGACACGAAGCAACTGCCGCCATTTTCGGGAAAGTCGCTGTACACGCCTACCTTGATATTGGGAATGACATTGTCCATGTTGTCAAGGGTGCGGACATTAATGCCTACATCGCGTGTAGTTTTAAAAGTAAAGCCAGCCGGAACATGCAGATCTTTTATGGAGGTTGCCTGCTGAACTTCAGGAGACGATGTTTTCTTGCATGAGGACGCAATCAGGATAACCAGCGAAAGGGTCAGAAACTGAATATATGTGTTAATTTTTTTCATGTGTGATTTTTTATAAATGGTTTTGGCAAAGAATATCCGAAAACCATGCCAAAAATTTGTGAACACATAAGTCGTTGATTATCAGAATATAAAAACATTGTTAAGAATCGAGAAACCTTCCCATTTTGAGACCACACTCCCGATTATGGACTTCGCTTTTGTGGGATTGTCCTTAGGAAAAACTTTCCAAACTGGATTTAGATTATTACTTATCAATGCATTACAATAGAACGATTATTTCTTCCGGCGGGATGAAATACCATATCCGGCACATCCCCGGGAACCGGGAATTGCCGACATTTAACTATTCAGGACAAACCAGGGTTGCCTACAAGTAGTCGATGTCGATCAGCATATCCTGCGGCGCAACATTATTTCCCCCGAAATAAGGATAAAGACGGAAGCACATGCTGGGATCGGGATGTGTATTGTCCATCTTCACATTCACCCCGTTCACAGTGATGGAATACTGGTTCCCGATCACCTCAATGAGACCGTCGCAGGTCTGGCCTGTCTGTACTGTTGTGATATACAGGGAGGTGTGCTGCCCGGTCGATAATTTGTCATAGGTATACCCATAAATCATGATCTTCCCGGAATTATCAAAATCCGGCCTCCAAACAAGCCTTACCGAATTACTATGGTCGTTCAACCCGTATGAAACACCTGAAAGTTTATTCAGGTCCAGGTCATCGTCGTTCCGCTTGGGAGCCCACCAGCAGGCATTGTGCAGGACAAACCGGATTGAATATTTCTTAATTTTCCAGCCGATTGCCCCGATTCTTTCAAAAAGACCTACTGAGCAATAATGGGCTCCTTTTTTAATCAGATACTGTTTCATAACGTTAATTTTTACCCAAAGTTAACATCAATTTTCAAATAATGGTAAAATTACGTTAATTTTATGCGCATAAACTTACTTTCAGATATGCAGAATCCGACAAAGAAACTTTTCCTGCTCGATGCCATGGCCCTTATCTACCGGGCTTATTTCGCCTTCAATAAAAACCCGCGGTTGAGCTCGAAAGGAGTGAATACCTCCGCCATTTTCGGATTTGCCAATGTTCTCCTTGACCTTTTAAAAAGAGAAAAGCCCACCCATATCGGCGTCGCCTTCGACACCATGGCTCCCACGGTACGCAAGGTCGGGTTTGAAGCCTATAAAGCCCATCGCCAGGAAACACCCGAAGATATCATCACCGCAATCCCCTATATCCTCGAACTGATCGAAGGATTTAACATCCCGGTACTGTCGGTCGACGGTTATGAGGCCGATGATGTGATCGGCACCCTGGCAAAGCAAGCTGAAAAACATGGTTTTACAACCTACATGATGACCTCCGACAAGGATTTCGGCCAGTTGGTCAGCGACACCACCTTCATGTACAAGCCCGGGAAGTTCGGGAGCGATATAGAGATCCTCGGGGTGAAGGAGGTTTGCGAGAAATTCAGCATCAAACGCCCCGAACAGGTGATCGACATCCTCGGGCTATGGGGCGATGCCGCCGACAACATCCCCGGTATTCCGGGAGTAGGCGAAGTAACGGCAAAAAAACTGCTTGCCGAATTCGACTCCGTCGAGAACATCATTGCCAATGCCGATAAAATCACCAACGAAAAACTGCGGCAGAAGGTAATCGAATTCAAGGACCAGGCCCTGATGTCGAAACAACTGGCCACCATCATTCTCGATGTTCCGATTGAGTTTGACGAATCAAAACTCATCATGGAACACCCCAATGAACAGCGGCTTAAAATACTGTTCGACGAACTGGAGTTCAGAACGTTCGGGCAACGGGTATTCACCTGGCTGTCGCAAAAGGACCAGGAAAATCCTGCAATCCAGAATCCAAAAACCGAAGCAGGGAAAAAAAACCAAAAAACAGGAGCCCAGCAGGACCTCTTTTCTGATCACACAGATTCTTTTTTACCTGTGCCGACAGTACCTGAAATCCGGGTCCAGGATGACGAAATCCAGGATTCCGACCCGGACATGCTGAACATTGCCACAACGCCACATACCTATTTTCTGGCCGATACCCCCGAAAAGCATGCCCACCTTGTTGCAGACCTGGAAAAACAGGCCTCCTTCTGTTTCGATACCGAAACAACCGGCATCAATCCCAACATGGCCGAACTGGTCGGGATGTCGTTTTCCTGGCAGCCGCATGTGGCATACTATGTGCCGCTTCCCGAAAATTATGAAGCAGCGCTGGCTGTCGTATCCCTGTTCAAATCCGCGTTGGAGAATGAGCGGATCCAGAAGATCGGGCAGAATCTCAAGTTTGATATTTCGATCCTGCGATGGTACGATGTTGTTGTAAACGGACCGCTGTTCGACACCATGATGGCCCATTACCTCATTCAGCCTGACATGCGTCACGGCATGGATCTCCTGGCTGAAACCTACCTGAACTACCAGCCTGTCTCCATCGAAACCCTGATCGGGAAAAAAGGCCAGAACCAGCTTAACATGCGTACGGTGGATGTTGAAACCGTGAAGGAGTACGCAGCCGAAGATGCCGATGTAACCTGGCAACTGAAACAGGTTTTTGAACCCTTGCTTGAAAAAGCAGATACCCGCCAGCTGTTCGACAACATTGAAATCCCGCTGATCCCCGTGCTGGCGTCGATGGAAGCCGAGGGGGTCAGGATAGACCCGGACACCCTCAACGACTTTTCGGCGGAACTGGAAAAAGAGATCCGGGTGCTTGAATCGTCCATTTATGAGGATGCCGGAACCAGGTTCAACGTCTCATCCCCGAAACAGCTTGGCGAGATCCTCTACGACAAGCTGAAAATAGTTGAAAATCCCAAACAGACAAAAACCAAGCAATACAGCACCAGTGAGGATGTACTGGCTAAGTTGGAGCATAAGCACCCCATTGTCAATAAGATCCTGGAATACCGTTCCCTGACAAAATTAAAATCGACCTATGTTGATGTGCTGCCCACCCTGATCAATCCGCGCGACGGACGGGTTCACACCTCTTATAACCAGGCGGTGGCTGCCACGGGCCGCCTGAGTTCAAACAACCCGAACCTGCAGAACATCCCCATCAGGACGGAAAAGGGCAGGGAGATCAGGAAAGCCTTCGTGCCGCGCGATGAAAATTACCTGCTGCTGTCGGCCGACTATTCTCAGATCGAATTGCGCATCATTGCCCACCTCAGCCGGGATGCCGGGATGATCGAAGATTTCAACCTGGGACTCGACATTCATTCGGCTACTGCGGCCAAAGTGTATGGCATCCCGCTCGGCGAGGTTACAAAAGAGATGCGCCGCAACGCCAAAATGGTGAACTTCGGGATCATCTACGGGATTTCCGCTTTTGGGTTGTCGGAAAGGCTCAACATCCCCCGCAAGGAAGCCGCGGAGATCATCAGCCAGTATTTTGTAAAATACCCCGGCATCAAGGTTTACATGGACAGCACCATCGAATCGGCGCGCCGGAACGGCTATGTTGAGACCATGATGAAGCGGCGCCGCTACCTGCGCGACATCACATCGGGCAACGCCACCATCCGCAGTTTTGCCGAGCGCAACGCTATCAACGCCCCCATCCAGGGCACCGCAGCCGATATGATCAAAATCGCTATGATCAACATCTTCGGGGTGATGCAGCAACAACAGCTGAAATCGAGGATGATCCTGCAGGTTCATGATGAATTGATCTTCGACGTTCATAAAGATGAAGTCGAAACGATCAAACCCATTGTCAGGGAAGGAATGCAGAATGCCATTCACCTGGATGTACCAGTGTTGGTGGAGATGAATACGGGGGGGAATTGGCTGGAGGCTCATTGAGAGGTAGCGAGGCAGCGAAATTTTGAAATTTTGAGGTTTGAGTTTTTTTTGCGTACTTCGTACTTCTTAAATTGCAATAATTATTTTGCTTGTTTTAAACAATTCTGTGATGACTTACAAAAATGACATCCGCGTAGTGATGACCCTTGATGCCGGCGGCACCAACTTCGTGTTTAACGCCGTGCAGGCTGAACAGGAAATTATCGAACCCATCGTCCTGCCGGCAAAAGACGATAACCTGGAAGGGGTTTTAAACAAAATTATCGATGGTTTTAACCAGGTCCAGGCAAAATTGCTGCCCAAACCGGTAGCTATCAGCTTTGCGTTCCCGGGCCCGGCTGATTTTGAGAACGGCATCATCGGGGATCTGCAGAACCTGCCATTCTTCAGGGGAGGTGTTGCCCTTGGACCCATGCTGGCAGAGAAATTCGGCATCCCTGTCTTCATCAACAACGATGGTGACCTGTTTGCTTTCGGGGAAGCCATTTCCGGACTGCTCCCCGAGATCAACAAAAAACTGGAGGATGCCGGCAACCCGAAGCGGTATCAAAACCTGTTCGGTGCTACCTTCGGCACCGGGTTCGGTGGAGGCATCGTTACCCGCGACGGCATGTTGCTGGGCGACAACTGTTCAGGCGGGGAGATCAACCGCATGCGCAACCGGACTTTTAAAAACTGGGATACCGAAGAAAGTGTCAGCATCCGCGGGATCAAACGTGAATACGCCAATAATACGGGCCTGAATATTGCGTCATGTCCCGAACCCAGGGATATTTTTGAAATCGGCATGGGACGTGCCAAGGGAGACCAGGATGCAGCAGTTCACGCCTTTGAAGCCTTTGCCCGCGACGCCGCCGATTCCCTGGCCAACGCCATCACGCTGCTCGACGGACTGGTTGTGATCGGAGGCGGACTGTCGGGCGCCTACCCTATATTCCTGCCCAAACTGGTCGAAGAGATGAATTACCCGTTCGACACCATGTCGGGCATTCCGCTCGAGCGCATGGAAGTCACGGCCTATAACCTTGAAGATGCCAATGAACTCAGGTCATTCCTCACCTCAACATCGGTGGATATCCAGGTGCCGTTTTCAACCAATACAGTAAGTTTTGACCCTAACAAAAAGATCGGCGTGGGCATTTCCCGCCTGGGCACCTCCAAAGCGGTTTCCATTGGGGCTTATGCATATGCGCTGGCCAAACTCGACAGGAAATAACGGCCGGCAATTCCGGGGAAAGGGATTTTCCATAACAAAAAAGATCACTTTTGTATTTAGCCGATATTTTTTAACTAACTTTGCGTTGAGAATAAAAAAAATTAATGTAAAACCCACAAATCAGACCCTATGAAAAAAATTGTACTCTCTGTATTATTCCTGGTTGCAACCATCGTGGTTGTTGCACAAACCGTATCACGTTCAATGGTCGTGATGGAAGTCGGTACCGGCACCTGGTGCACCTATTGTCCCGGCGCAGCCATGGGCGCTGACGATCTGCTGTCGAACGGCAAATACGTTGCAGTGATCGAAAACCACAATGGCGACGGATATGCCAACACCTATTCAAATGCCCGTAATACATTCTATGGTATCAATGGATTCCCTTCTGCCGGTTTTGACGGGATGCAGGGAGTAGTTGGGGGTAACCACTCCAATTCAATGTATTCCACCTATCTTCCGATCTACAATACCCGTATTGCCGTCCCTTCGACCGTTGATATGGAAATCGCCGTTACAAACACCGGTCTGAACTACACCGCTGTGATCACCCTCACCAAAGTTGGCACCATTACCGCCACCAACCTCGCCCTGCATTTTGTGGTGACACAATCACACTTGCAGGTTAACTGGCAGGGACAAACCCATCTGGAACATGTAACACGGCTCATGGTGCCCGATCAGAACGGTACTTCCATTAATTTTTCCGGCGGAAATGTTAAGACCGTTACCCTCAATTTCACCATGGATGCTGCATGGCCGCTGGCCGACTGCGAATTCATCACCTTCCTCCAGAATATGGATACCGGACAGGGACTTCAGCAAGGAACAAATGCCACGAACCCTATTAAAAAATATGAGATTCTGAATGGGATTAAACGCGGAACCATCGACCTTACCCCTGATTTTTCAGCCTCCTCCACCAGCGTGACCACCAACAACCCGGTTACCTTCACCAACGCCACTACCGGTGGGTACATCGGCGTTCCTGAAACTTATGAGTGGATTTTCCAGGGCGGAACACCGGTTTCTTCTTTTGATAAAAATCCCGTGGTGACCTATACTGAAAAGGGAGTTTTTGATGCTACCCTGATCGTGACAAGGGGAGGTCAGATCGACACCCTCGTGAAACCCGGATATATCACCGCCTCTTATGCCGTTGGCATGCAGGAAAACCAGACTATCATCACAACCAGGGTTTCTCCGAATCCCAGCACCGGTTTGATAACCCTCGATGTTTACAGCGGAAAAACGCTCAACGTGAACATTTCGGTTGTCAACGCCATCAATGTTCCTGTTTATCAGGAAAATAACATTTCCTTCACCAACAGGCTTACCAAAACGATCGACCTCAGCAGTGTTGCCAGGGGCATCTACTTCGTAGTTGTTGAACAGGAAGGTAACAAGACCGTTAAAAAAGTCGTTATCAACTAATTTCATTGGATTTTAAATTTGCAGCCGTTCCCTTTCCGGGGAACGGCTTTTTTTTTTGCCGCCGGCTTAAGCAACTTTTTTATTCGTAACTTTGTCATTCAGAAAAATAATATCATGAAAAAGATCTCCATCCTCTTCTTCTCGTTTATCCTGGCTTTCAGCCTGATGGCCGGCAATGTTGAAAAAGTATTTACTTTTTCCCAGGTTAAAATCATGCAAAACGGGCTGCATCAGTCGGTAACCCTCGACAACACCATGCTCGCCGGCCTCACCGGCGAACCCATGCTTCCCTACCACCAGGTAGCCATGATGCTGCCCCCGGGGGAAAAAGCGGTTGGAATCAGCATCACCGGCGAAGAACTGACAGCCATCCCCGGTTCGTTTGACCTCTTCCCCCAGCAAACCATGCAACCCATTTCAAAGGGCCCCGACGGCACCTTTTTCAAAAAGGAAGATGTTTACCGTTCTAACATCAACTACCCCGCTGTGGCAACCGGCCATCTCATCAATTCGTACCTGAACGGTTACGCCTTTGCCCTGTCAACCTTTACGCCGGTCATCTACAACCCGGCCGGGAAATCGGTTTCTTACTACAAGAAGGTTACCGTTCACATTACCACCCAACCCGACCCGGGAGCCTCGCTTGCCCTGAAAAACCTCACCTCCTCCCCCAACGCGCTGAAACGGGTGCGCCTCTTCGCACAAAACCCCGAAATGATGCGCAGTTACCCGGTAAAAAACCCGCTGAAAACAAATTACCAGATCCTCATCATTACACCCGCCCAGTTCCAGGCCGGGTTTCAGGACCTGGTGAACTTCTATGCCGGCAAAGGCCTTACTACCCAAATCGCCACCACTGAAGCAATCGGGTCAACCATGAGCGGACAGGACCTGCAGGAGAAAATGCGCAACTATATCACCAGTGAATACCAGTCGAACGGCGTTGAACAGGTTATCCTTGGCGGAGATGTGGAATATGTTCCCTACCGGGGATTCTACTGTTACGTGATCTCTGGCTCGGGTTATGAAGATTATAACATACCTGCCGACATCTATTATTCTGCCCTCGACGGGAACTGGAATACCAACGGTGACAACAAATGGGGTGAACCCGGCGAGGACGACCTGCTGCCGGAACTTTCGGTAGGACGAATGTCATTCAGCACCCCGCAGGAACAGGCCAACATGGTGCATAAATCGGTTTCATACCAGGGCAGCCCGGTGCAGGAGACAATGAAGCACCCGATGCTGGTTTCCGAGTTCCTCTACGACGCCCCCATGACCTGGGGATCCGACTACCTGGAACTCCTGGTCAACGATCATGGCGACAATGGCTATTTCACACACGGCATTCCCTCGTCACAAAACAACTTTACCCGGCTGTATGACACCCTCATCTCCCCGCCATCCAATGTTTACAGCTGGAGCATCGGCCAGTTGCTGGCAAAAATCAATTCAGGCAATTCGTTCATCCACCATTGCGGCCACTCCAACTGGGATTACATGATGCGCCTTTCGAACGGGCAAATCATCAATTCCAATTTTGCCCAGGTTAACGGCATCATGCATAATTACCAGCTGATGTATACCCACGGGTGCATTTGCGGCGCCTTCGACGAGTCAGATTGCATTGCAGAGTTGTGCACCTCCATTTCGAATTTCCTTGTTGCCGGTGTCTTCAACTCACGCTACGGCTGGTTTGACCAGGGTACGACCGAAGGCCCGTCGGCCCACCTCCACCGTGAATTCATCAGCGCCATGTACAACCCGAGCCCCGATTCGGCCATCACCGAACTTGGCTCTGCCCATACCATGTCGAAAATCAAAACAGCTCCATGGATCGGCCTTCCCGGAGAATTTGAACCGGGAGCCCAGCGCTGGTGCCATTACGACTGCAACGTGCTTGGAGATCCTGCCCTGAAAGTTTGGATCGATAATCCTGTTACAGGAATTTCAGAACGGCCGGGTACATTTTCCTGCTCCATCTCCCCGAATCCCTGTAAAGACCTGGCGACCATAACCTACGTCCTGACCGCCAATTCAGAGGTCACAATGTCCCTGATGAATTCAATCGGACAGCAATTGTTTTCCAGATCACTGGGTGACCAGCAGCCGGGGACGCATACCTCTTCTTTCAACGTTGCAGGTCTTGCACCTGGCACATATTACTGCCAGCTCGACACGAAAGACAATTCGGTGGTGAAGAAACTCATGATCGTCAGGTAATCCTGACCTCATGCTATAGCATGAGGCTACAGATCTTTTTTTGTAACGATCAGTTTGTCGATCCGGTTTCCGTCAAGGTCAACGATTTCAAACTCGTACTCTTTCCAGGTAAATTTCTCTCCGGGTTTGGGGATATGTTTCAGGATGCTCATGGCCAGGCCGGCCAGGGTGTCAAATTTTACCTTGTTTTTATCAAATCCCTGGATATTGAGTTCATAGGCGAATTCATAGAACGACATCTGCCCGTCGGCCAGCCAGCTGCCGTCGTCGCGCACGTTTATCTGCGGTTCATCCGGGCTGGCTTCGTTAAAATCGCCCACCAGCGCCTCGAGAATGTCGTTCAGGGTGACCAACCCGACGGTTGAGCCGTATTCATCAACCACCAGTCCGTAATGAATTTTATGCTCCTTGAATATTTCCAGGGTTTCATACGCGGTGAGGGTCTCCAGGACAAACTGCGCCGGTTTGACCATGTCCTTGATGTCGAAATTCTCATCACAGATATTCCCGAGGAAGAGATCCTTGATAAAGATCACCCCCAGCACATTGTCAAGGTCATCTTCACAAACAGGGTAAACAGAATGCAGTTCATCCCGCATTTTTTTCCGGATTATCTCCGTGCTTTCGTGGATGTCGAGCCATACCAGGTCCGAATGATGGGTCATCAGCGAGGAAACCTTGCGGTCGCCCAGGTGGAAAACGCGCTCCACGATGTCCTGCTCGATTTCCTGTACCTCCCCGTCTTCAGCGCCTTCCTGCACCATGGCCTTGATCTCCTCCTCCGTCACTTTCGATTCGGCGGAGGGTTTGATCCGCATGAGGGAAAGGATCAGGTCGCCGGCTTTTGAGAGGAAAAAGGTAAAAGGATAGGTAATATAGGTTATCGCCAGCAGCGGGCGGATCATCGCTTTTGCAATCCCTTCGGAATTGATCAGGCCGATGCGTTTCGGTACAAGTTCCCCGATCAGCATGGAGACGAAGGTGACGAGAATTACCACGATGGCCAAACCAAGCGAATGGCTTAAATGCGGGTTGAGACCTACGCTCACCAGCAAATCGGACATGCCGTGCGCGATCTCATCGCTTGAATAGACCCCTGTTAAAATACCAACCAGGGTAATCCCGATCTGCATGGTCGACAAAATGCGCGATGGAGAATTGGCATTATCAAGCGCCAGCTGCGCAAGTTTGTCGCCGTGGCGGGCATCAAGCTCAAGCCTGGTTTTGCGCGCCGATACCAGCGATATTTCGGACATCACAAACGCGCCGTTAATCAAAAAAAGTATCAGTAAAATGATGATTGCGGATATCATGAGATCAGAATGTTAAGGATTTGCGGCAAAGATACGAAAAGTGATGGACGAAGGACGTAGGACGTAAGACATGGGACGTAGGACGTGGAACGTGGGACGTAGGACGTGGGACGTGGGGCGAAGGACGTGGGTTCGTAATTTTTAATTTTTAATTTTTAATTTCTATTTGTCGTAGCTTTGTTTTGAAAATGAATCTTCCATGAAAAAACATATACTTTTCTGCTTTTTGTTGCTCGTGCTTTGCTCCCGGACGGGTTTCCCGCAGCCGCTGAGGATGTTGCCTGAGATTACTGCCGCCGGGAAGGGAAAGGTGAACACGAAAATCGACAACATTGGATACTGGTACCGGATGGTTCAGCTGGGATATGTGAAGCCGGATCCTGTGGTTACCGTGCCGGATGCAAAGTTTACCGGGTCCATGATCGTGCCATACCACCAACCAGTCCGTACTCGGGTCGGTAACATCCACCCTGATTCGCCTTTTACTCCCCAGAATTCACCCGATGTGCCGGTCACCGGGGAGAATGAGGTGACCCAAACGGAGAATGCCGTGTTTATTGATCCATCGAATGACGATGCAGTGCTGAATTCAAATAATTCGACCAGCTGGAAACTTGGCGCGGCACAGGATATCTATGGCGCCGATGCTTTGTACAGCTTCGATGCCGGCCAGGCATGGGGCGGAGATGTCACGGGCGCCAACGGCCCCAACAACGGCGACCCTTCAACTGCCATCGGGCTCAACGGCTGGTGGTATGTGGGCAGGATCAACGGGGATAACGGGCAGGCTGTTTCCTACAGCCAGGACCAGGGCAAAACATGGACAAAGGTTAAAGTGGCCAATGGCCCGGGTGCCGGGAACTCTCTGCTCGATAAAAATCATCTCTGGATCGACAACTCCGTCACCAGTCCGTATCAGGGTCATCTTTATGATGCGTGGACCAACTTTATTCCGGATTCTCCCGACACCAACCAGGTTGAACTTTCATATTCGGCCGACCAGGGACTTACGTGGTCAGTGCCCATGAACATCAGTGGTGCTGCCGCAGCGCTGCAGCTGAACCACGGCGTCAACATCAACTCAGGGCCCGGCGGCGAAGTGTATGCTGCATGGAGTATATACGACAGCTGGCCTTCCGATGAAAATGCCATCGGCTTTGCCCGGTCATTAAATGGCGGCAGCACTTTCCTGCCTGCGACCCGGATCATCAGCAACATCAAGGGAATCAGGGCAACCATGACCGGCAAGACCATGCGCGTCAACTCCTTTCCGTCGATGGCGGTCGACATCAGCACCGGTCCAAACCGTGGAAATATTTATATCGTATGGTCCAACGTTGGTTTCCCGGGCGTAAACACCGGCTCCGATATCGATGTTTACCTCATCCGCTCTTCAGATGGCGGCACCACCTGGTCGGCTCCGCTCAGGGTGAACCAGGACCCGGCGGGACTGGGCAAACAACATTTTTCGCCCTGGATCACATGCGATCCCGTAACAGGGGGAGTGTGCGTGATCTATTACGACGACCGCAACCTCGCTGCAACCGATGCCGCCGTCTTTGTTTCCTGGTCGTATGACGGAGGGCTGTCATGGGCCGACATCCAGGTGAGCGACTTTTCATTTACCCCTGAGCCTGTTCCCGGGCTTGCCTATCAATACTTTGGCGATTACATCGGCATCCAATCTCAAAACATGAAAGTGTGCCCCGTATGGACCGATAACCACGATGGCGGCCGGCCTATGACCTATACTTCCCCCTTTAACCTGGGGCCGAACCCAAATCAGTCCTGGGTTACCTATTACTCCAATTCACTTTCACTGGTTTCAGGATCCGGCACCACGACCCTGAACAACGGCGATTCCCTTTATCTTTCACTGGGATTGAAAAATGTGGGGGATCAGCAGGCGGTGAATGTCATTGCCACTATTTCGACAGAATCCCCGTACATTACGATTACCGACAGCACGGCTTCCTACGGCACCATGGATTCTGCCCAGATCAAGATCATCCCTGACGGATTTACAATGAAGGTCTCCGATACGATCCCCGACAACCTCCTGGTCAGGTTCAACATCCGCGTAACCAGTATTGATTCAACCTGGTACAGTGGTTTTTCGATCGAAGCGCATGCCCCGGCGATCAGGATCAACGGCCTCACCATCGTCGACACCCTGGTTGGAAACCGCAACGGGCGGCTCGACCGCGGTGAAACCGTGCAGATGGTCATTTCAAACACCAACACCGGTGATTTCACCTGCAGGTCAACGTATGCTTTGCTGTCAACTACATCGCCATATCTGACTTTTTTGGCAGACAGCATTTACCTTGACAGCATCGGACCCGGTCAAACAAAAAACGCTGTATTTACCGCCATGGTCAGTCCGGATGCTCCCACGGGGAGCGCTGCCGATCTTCTCTATACCATTCATACAGGGCTGTACAAACCGCAACGGTCATTCAGGCAGATGATCGGTGTCATGATCGAGGACTGGGAGTCAAACACCTTCACCAAATTTCCGTGGCAGTTCGGCGGCGCCCTGCCATGGACCATCACCACCGATGTTCCCTGGGAAGGCGTTTACTGCGCCCGCTCCGGCGCCATTCCCGATTATTCCACATCACGGCTTTTTCTCAACTATACATCGGCCATTGACGACAGCATCTCATTTTACCGGAGGACTTCCACGGAGGAGGGTTGTGATTACCTGTTGTTTTACATCGATGATATCCTCCAGGATCAATGGTCGGGCGCAACCCCCTGGGGCCGGGTCGCCTTCCCGGTGGCAGCCGGCGCCCACCAGTTCAGGTGGATGTACCAGAAAGACCTCTCCTTTTATTACGGCGAGGACCGGGTGATGATTGATTTTATTATTTTTCCACCACCCATCCTGCCCATGGTCGATGCAGGGCAGAGTGACACCATCTGTTCCGGGATGAACGCGTTGCTCCAGGCTACCGTGCAACAGTATGACTCTCTGAGATGGACCACCACCGGTGACGGGGTATTCGCCAACGACACGATGGCCGCAACCACCTACACACCGGGAATCAATGACAGGAATGCCGGAAATGTCACTTGCAGGATCACCGGTTTTGGAACCTATGGCAATACAAGCCGGAACAAATACATCCTGATCAGGCCCCTGCCGGTTGCAGCGATATCGTCATCTCCGAACGATTCGGTTTGTGCCGGGAATGAGATAACCCTGGCTTCCGACACTACGGGGATACGAACCTGGCTCTGGATCCCCGGCAACCTGAACACTCCGCAGGCGGTGTATGATTCGGCCAGTGCAGGCGGACTGGGCACTCACAAGGTCAGGCTCCTTGTCACCAACCGTTTCCAGTGCCAGAACAGAGATTCTGTTTACCTGACTTTTAAAGACTGCACCGGGATCGAAGAAAATAACACGGCACCAACAACCATCTTCCCAAACCCCTGCAACGGCGTGTTCGACCTGGTGCTAAACAATCCTGAACCTGGGGCATTGCTACTGTCAGTTAAGAATGCTGTAAGTGAACCTGTTTACCAGGAAACTGACAGGGTGATCACCAAACAATGGCATAAAAAAATTAATTTGAATTTTCTCCCGGATGGCGTATATTTGCTAACACTAACATCTGCTCACGGAACCTCGTCCCATAAACTGATCATCCGGAAATAAACGCTTGAAAAAGCTAGCCGTCATCGTAGTCCTTTTCCTTTTCCTGGCTAACACCATCGGGTGCTTTATTGTGTTCAGGTACAACCAGTACCTTGTCCAGCAGGAGATGGTTGCACGGATCAGGAATGGTGCCTTCCATGAAAAAATCGTCACCCTCAAAATCATACATCCGGAACAGGACATTGAATTCTGCCGCATTAAGGATTCCGAGTTTTCCTATTATGGGAAGATGTACGACATGGTGGCCCAGTTTAAAAAAGGCGATACCACTTTCCTTTACTGCCTTCACGACAACAAGGAAGAAGATCTCCTGGCTGATTATTCGCGATACCTCAGGCGCAACGGAGACTCCTCCCGGAGAGACAACCCGGTGCTCACCATGCTTTACAGCCTTTTTACCCAGGCGCTCATCCAGAATCCATCCCTGGCCATCCAGGGTGCGGGTACTAAATTTCATTTCCCGATATCCAACCAGATCATTCTCCCGGTTTACCTGGCCCATTCCGCCCCTCCCCCGAAATTCGCCTGATCCTGTTTCCTTTGATAGATAAACCTGCCGGGATACCCATCCGGGTTTGTGTTATTTATTTAAACCTGATGTGTTTATGCTGAACCGGGTTCCGGGCTCACGGGGTTAACAAAAAACCACGAAGGCACTCAGATCACGGAGAAACACTAAGAACAGGTGTTTCAAATGAGATGGGTTCTTCTAAGGGAACAGGCAATACTGCAGGTAATTCCACATATTCCATTTAACAGTTAAACATATTCATATGAAATCCATATATATTTTATCCTTTCTTTTAATTTTCACCGTTTTTTCGGCCACGGCCCAGGCAAAGCAGGGGTCACCAAAGGCTGCAGGCGACACCACAACCGTTAAATACCTGAACGAGATCGTGGTTTCCGCGTTAAGAATCAATATTCCCCTCAGGGAAATTCCTGCTGCCATTTCGGTTGTCAGCCCGCGGCAGTTAACATCGCTGACAAAAACCATCGCGGCAGATGACGCCCTGCGGCTTGTTCCCGGCGTGAGGATCGACAATGGAACCGGCGGATCACGGGTGCACGTATACATGCGCGGCCAGGGTGTCCTCACAGAAAGCGGTTTCAGGGGCATCGGCGTCTTTATCGACGGCATCTCGATTAACAGTCCCGGCGGCTTCGCCCCTGATCTGTACGATGTTGACTGGGAAACCGTGAAAACCGTAGAAGTTGTCAAAGGTCTTGCCGCTTCCATGTATGGGGCAAGCGCTACAGGCGGCATCATTAACATCACCACCAAAGACGGAGGCGACAAACCTGTAAACAGTTCGTTATTTACCTCTGCTGGTTCAAACGGGTTCTGGAAAATCCTTGGGCAGGTTGACGGAACTTCGAAAAATGTGAACTACCGGGTTTCCTATTCGCACATGCAGGGCCATGGATACCGCCAGCACCAGGCTTACATGGGCGACAACTTCAGCGAAAAACTCACCTGGACCCCGTCGTCAAAACTGAAGATCACCCAGCTGCTTACCTACACCAATTATTTCAACCAGAATTCCGAAGGGATCAATTTAGGCAGGTACGACACCGTGGGCCACACCGCTGCGAATACCGACGCAGTTCCATACAATGAGTTTCACAAGACCCAGCGGTTAACGGGGGCCACCACTATTAAATACGATTTCACGCAGAACCAGGACATTCTTGTCAAGGGATTCATGCGGATGACCAACTACCAGGAGACCTCCAACAACGGCGATGATTACAAACCCACCATCAACCCGGGCGTTTCGGCACAGTACAACCTTCACTTCGGCAAGGAAAACCTCTATAACCATCTCAGCCTGGGTGTTGATTACCAATCGATGACGATGAATGAACATATGTTTGCCGTACCCGATGAAGACCACATCAACCATAACCGGGTTGACAGTTACTGGAGCCAGGATATTTTTGACATCAACAATGTGCTTATCAGCCAGATCATCCGCCAGCGGAGCACAGGCGTGTTTTTAATCGACAAGCTCGACATTTCCAAAAAACTCTTCGCCATTCTCAATCTCCGGTATGATAACGTATACAACAGGTTGGATTCTTCAACCGTCAGTGACAACAAAACCTTCTCAAAACCGACCTTCCGTTTAGGGTTGGCCTATGACCTTGCCAAAGCCGCGAACATCTATGCAAGCTACGGCACCGGGTTCCTGGTGCCAACGGAAGATGAACTGTACAACAATCCCGTGAAATACGGCGGGTTCAACTCCCTCATCAAACCCTCCACCTCGATGGGCGGCGAAATCGGTGTACGGGGTGAAGTCGGGAAATCGCTGTATTACGATGTAACCGGTTTCAGCATCAACTCAAAAGACGAATTCTACCGCTACAGCGTTCCCGGGAGAGGCAACAATACCGCTTTCTTCGGCAATATGGGTGAAAGTAAAAGGTGGGGTGTGGAAGCATTCGTATCCTATGCACCCCTCGATTTTCTGAGGTTCGACGTGGCTTACACCTATTCCCATTTCCAGTACACCTCTCCCGACAGCGTGAGCGGCCACTGGATCCCGCAATGTCCCGAACACATGCTCACTGCCGAAGCATCCGTGAAATTCCTGAAACACTTCACCGCGACCCTCAATGCACAGTACCAGTCGAAATGGTGCATCCAGGTCGACGACTCCATTTATAACCATTTCAATGAAAACGGGAAAATCCGCAGTTCCTGGGTGAAAGGGTTCACCGTAATCAACGCCAACCTGAACTATGCATGGAAACTCGGCAACCTGAAAGGCGACCTTGGATTCTTCTGCAAAAACATGCTCGATGAACAGTACTTTGGTTTTACCGAACCTAACAACGGTCCCGACTACAACAGCTTCCAGCCCGCTCCCGGCAGGGAGTTCTTCGTGAGCCTGCGACTCAGGTTATAGCGAATCAGCCAGCATTATCTTGACTTAAAAAATGCCGGTAAGCCGGGAAAAGTGTCTTACAACGACTTTTCCCGGCTTTTTACTACCCTGAGGCTGAATTCCTCTTCATGTCATTGCCTTTCCCTCTTTTTCGATTATATTTGTTAAACTTCCTTTCCGCACATTCCTATGAAAAAGGATATCCTCGCCGTTGTTGCCCTTCTTTCATTGTTTATGGTTGTCGCTTGTAAAAAAACGAATACCGCCCCCCCGGCAACGAGCTGCAGGATGATGACACAAACATCCGCCTATTCTGGCAACACGCAGTGCTATTACGATGATTATCAGCGCATCCTGAAATTGCGATATGTTACTCAGCCGGCCGATACCAGCTGGGATATTTACCATTATGATAATGGTCATGTGGATTACCTGGTGAGGCTCTACAAAGGAACAGACGGCGACACGATTTACTATACTTTCACCTCCGGCCGTTATGTCGAAGTAACTCAGTACGCTTCCAGGCTCGTATATCTCTATAACACTTCCGGCAAGCTTGTAAAGATCGAGCATTACGAAGGCTCCAAAATCACCGATTATTCCGTTTACCTGTATAATTTGCTTGGAAATTGCATTCTTTGTACTCAATTTGCCTTGTACGACACTACGTATCTTCCCATCCAGGTGACAGACTTAGAATTCGGAGACCTGCGGAATCCCTACTCCTCCATGGGGCTTCCCCCGTTAAACTCGCACGGACCCGAGATCGGCGTCTATCTAAGCCCCAATAACATCACAAAAATACGTACGCAATTTACCGGCCAGCCTGCCAAAATGGTTTTCCTGTATCACTATACCGCCAGCAATGAAAATGGTTACCCGACCACCTACTCAATTACCGACTCCCTTAATTACCCGATATTGGAGAATAACATCTCCTACATTTGTCCTTAACTGCAAAGTCTCCACAATGTAAAAAATATGGTATGAAAAAACTCATGGTTATTTTCGCAACGATTACGGTGGTTTTTGCAAATGCCCAGACCAACGTTTACCACCCTTTTCCCGACAGCAACGCGGTATGGAATTATCATTACGGTTTTTAGTGCTTCATGAACGGCGTGGCTGATGAGCTGTATTCCATCACCTTTACCGGCGACACGTTAAAGGGATACCTTGGCTCCATGGCCTATCCCCGGGATGTAGTGCAGTCGGTCGATTCGGTACTGGTCGGGAACACATACCGCAAACGGTGGAACCTGCCATGCTACTTCATCCAGTTTATTGAAGGTATTGGTTCTACCTATGGACTCGTCGTCCCATCACCCGGCTGCATCACCGATATGGCCGACTACGCCCTTACCTGCTTCAAACAGAACGGTCAATCCCTCTATCCCGATCCGTCAGCCAACTGCAGCCTGATCACCGCGGTGGCTCCCATAATCAAACCAACGGGTGAAATAAAAATATCGCCAAACCCTTCCAATGGCTCATTCATCGTTGAATTTGATCAGTCAATGGATATAACAGGCCTCAGGATAACTGACCTTGCCGGAAAAGAGATCCTTCTCCAGGCAACATACAACCAGCATAAAATCTGCATAACCAACCTGCGGGCCGGGAGCTACTTTCTGACAGCAACAGGCAAAAACGGGCCAGTGACCACAAAGAAAGTTGTAATTTGTCCCTGAAAGTCAGAACTGGCTGGTGATGGCAAGCAAGGTTACTCCTCTTCGAACCTCGCCTTAGCCCTGTAAATAAACAGGGCCCTGAGTTTATCCCAGAAATCGCCGCCCAAAACAAACAGGCTCGACAGGAATACCACATCTGATGCCAAGATGGTGATGTAACGCGCCTGCAGCGTGATGGGGATCAGGTGCGGCATGAAGGAGATCATGTAGTTGGGCAGGAACGGCAGGATAAACATCACCAGCCCGATGTTATAGCGCAGCGGCGTGATCTGGTGCGGTTTTGCTACCTTGTGATAGAAATAGTGCATCTTGTAATTAATCCAGGCATACGATGATTTGCCCAGGATGGCCACGCTCCCGATCTTCATCAGGGGTGCGCTGATCCAGAAGACTCCAAGGACAAATCCTTTCCAGAAATGGTCCTGCACAAAACCCTTCAGCACCAACCCTGTGGGCAGCATGAAAAAGGAGATGATAAAAATAACCAGCCCTACATAAAAACGGACACCGGGATCTTCAGGCTTTCTGATCTCTGATGCCGGCGGACGGTGAATGAACATGGCAGATGGGTTTTTGTTGCAAAGGTAAGGGTTTTTGGGTAAACGGGTGGACAGGTGGACTGGTGGACTGGTGGACAGGTGGAGTTTTAGAGAAAGAACATGGCGACGCCGGTTACGGCGAGGAGGGCACCGGATACTTCCTTAAGGGTGACTTTTTCCTTGTAGAGGATGATGGAGGGCGGGATAATGAGCACGGGCACGATAGACATGATGGTGGAGGCGATGCCGGTATCGGCGTGTCTAATGGCAATCAGTGAAAACGAGACACCCAGGAAGGGCCCGAAAAATGCACCGAGGGAGAGTTGCAGCATGGGTTTGCGCTTATCGAGGGCGCGCCAGGCGTGCTTCCAGAATCCCATCACGGTGAAAATTACGGCAAACCCGGCAACGCCGGCAATTACGCGGATTTGTGTCGAGGCAAAGGTATCATACCCTTGCATGCCCACTTTACTCAGCACCAACCCGGCGGCCTGGCCGATGGCACCACCCAGTCCAAGCATAATTCCCCACACCGGGTAGTTGAACTTAACCTTCCTGAACCCGCCATTGCTTTCGGCACTGGTATGCCGTTTCAGCACCACCAGCGCAATACCTGCAATGGTCAGCACCATGCCGGCCAAGCTTTTCCATGAAAGCGTCTCCCCGAGCACGATCCAGCCGATGAGGGCCGTCAGGGGCGGGGCCAGGGCCATCAGCAGCATGGAAATGCGTGCGCCGATCACCACGAATGCCTGGAACAGGCACAGGTCACCAAAAACAAAGCCGATCAGCCCCGAAATGGTGAGGAAAAACCAGGTGCGGGGCGTTGCATCAAAAGGCAGGAGGTAGCCCCGGTAGAAGTAAACAAAAACCGTCAGGAAACAGAAACCTACAGCCAGCCTCAACAGGTTGACCACCATCGAGCCGATCTTCCGGCTGGCCGCTTCAAAGGCAAGGGCCGTTATGGTCCAGAACACTGCGGTGAGCAATGCTGCAAATTCCCCGGTATGATTCATCAACACGTCGACCTCCTTGTTTATTTACCCGCAAGCCAATCTTCCGGATTCTGCGTTATTTTTCCCCGCCACAGTTCAAAATGAAGTTCTGATTTCTGATCGTCGGGATTTGTATGAACCTTCCCTATCGCCTGTTTTGACACCACCTCCTGTCCCTCGCGAACCTTCACATCATCAAGGTTGGAATAAACCGTGAGGTAATCACCATGGCGGATGATCACCACCTGGTTGAGGTTGGGAAATGACAACACCCGGCTCACACGGCCGTTAAAAACCGCCTTTACCACCGATTCCTGCCCGGTCATGATATCGATGCCGTTGTTCTTCACCTTAACGCGGTCGAGCAACGGGTGCGGATGCTCGCCAAAACTGCCCGACACGAAGCCGCGGTCGCAGGGCCACGGCAAACGGCCCCTGTTTGCCGAAAAAGAGGATGACAATACCTTTTCAGCAGGCGTAAATTCCATTTCAGCGCCATGTGCAGCCGGCTTTGCGGCTGATGCCGGTTTCTTCGCCTTTGCCGCCTGCTTCCGTGAACGCTCTTCTGAAGCCTTAATATCCGCAGCGATCAGTTTTTCAATTTCACTTTCAAGTTTCAGCGCCGATTGCTGTTTTGTTTTCAGGATCGCCATCAGTTGCTTCTCTTTGGACGAGATTTCCTTCACGGCAGCCGTTTTTTCTGTCTTTTCCAGGTCGAGCTTTTGTTTTTCCTGCTGTTGCGACTGAACCAGGGTCAGCTTTTGATTTTTCACATCTTCAAGTTCCCGGCGATGGTTCCCGATGGCCCGTTTGGTCGATTCAATCCTGGCCACCTGGCTTCGCCGGTAGGAGCTGTACTGCTGGTAGTACTTGAGTCGCTGGTAAGCCTGGTTGAAGTCTTTGGCCGAAAAAATGAACATCAGCTTGTTGTGCCCGTTCATGGTGCGATAAGCATAATAGATCATCCGGGCATATTCCGACTTCAGCTCCTGCAGTTGTTTTGTCATCCGGTCGATCTGCAGGTTTTCAACGGAGATCTGCACCTGTACATCATCCAGCTGGGTGTTGATGGTATTGATCAGCGCCTGGCGGCTCCTGATCTGTTTTGCCAGGATCTCAAGCTTGTTCAGCGAAGTCTGCTTGCTTTTCTTAGTTTTTTCGAGCAGTTCGGTAGTATACCTGATCTCCGCTTCAAGTTGCTTTTTTGTGGCTTGCAACTTTAGCTTTTCTTTGGCTGACTGGGAATAACCTGTTGCAGATAGCAGCATGAAAAAGATCACCAGCAGCCCGTTGATAAAAACAATTTTGCTGAAAAGGCGATGTCTTCTGCTCATGGTTCAATGGGTTCTATTTGACCGGGAGGTAACTTGCAGGGATCTTGAAGGGGAACTGCATGGGTACATTGACCACCATCTTTGAAAAGTCTGCATTTACTTTGATGGTGTTTTCAGCCCAGATCACGTACTTCATCTTCCTCGGAAAAAGCTGTTCGCCAACCTGTTCAAAATTACTGTAATTCGATTCGAGTTTGATATTGTCGCGACGGATCTCTTTAACATCGATGTGGGTAATTTTAAAATTCTCAGGGTCAAGCCAGATATTCTGGATGAAGACTTTCATGTTTTCCTGGTTATTGCGAACGAATTTCCGCAATTTCAACCGCTCGCTTGTTGAAAGCTTGTATTCTCCGCGGTCGATGGATGCTCTGAATTTGCTACCCTCGTAGTACTCCAGGTCGTTGCCCAGCAGGATCGATTGCAGGAGGTCGTAATCGATATTGGTATTGAGAAAGCGGTTCACATATTCGTAATCACCAATGAAATAGGTATCGTTGAGCCGGTTGATCAGTTTTACCGAATCCTGGGAGATCATCAGCCTGATGGCTTCGATGCCCAGCATGGGCGTCAGGGAGATCCAGATCAGGCTGTCTTTCCGGATACGGATCTGCCCGCTGAAGGAGTTTTTCTTGCCCTTGTTTGCATATTCCGCCGAAAATTTCGCCGAAAACCAATCGAATTTCAGCTCTTTCTCCTTCAGTTTCCTGAATAAAAAGTCGGAGCCCTCTTCCTTAAGCGGGGCTTTCATGATTTTCCTGGCGGGACTGCATGCGTTGAAAAGAAGAAGGGAGGTCAGGGAAAAAAGGATGAACCTGCGGGTGAATCTGGAATATCGGGTCATGAATTATTGATGGTATTTTTTATCTGCAATCTTTTTATCGAGAAGTTCGGAACCCGGACCTTTTTGTTTCGCCTTGATCCAGTATTCAAGCGCCTGTGATTCCTTACCAAGTTTATACAGCACGTCACCGTAATGCTCCAGCACTTCGGCACTCGGCTCTTCCTTGTTTTGTATCGCTTTCAGGATCCACTCGCCGGCTTCCCCGTATTTTTCAACTTTGAAGAGCACCCAGCCATAGGTATCCTGGAATGAAGCATTCAGCGGCTCAAGGGTAACCGCTTTTTTCGCCATTTTTTCGGCTTTGCCGAGGTCGGTGCCCAACAGGGAGAGGTAATAGGCATAATTATTCAGCACATAGGCATTGTCGTCCTTCAGTTGTATGGATTTCTCATAATATTTGAACGCTTCCTTCTCGTTTTTCAGGGCGTGGTATGCATCTCCCTGGTACATGCAGAAATTCGCCTGTAGTTCATTGTCATCTACCACCAGCTTTTCGCCTGATCCAAAAAGCTTCAGCGCATCCTCGTGCTTCTTCAGTTGAAGGTAACCCAACCCGGTAAAGAGAAAAGGAAGAGGCTGTTCGGGAAAAAGCTCGATTGCCCGTTTGCCATAGGTGACCAGGTGGCCGTAGTCTTCCAGTTTCAGGTCCAGCCGCAACACCTGCTCCCATACAACATACTTGCTGCTGTCGAGGGTGAGTACCTTTAAAAATGTTTCCCTTGCCTCGGCCGGTTTATTATCCTGGTTGAGCAGATCACCGTATATGGAATAGACCTTCGGATCTTTGGGATGGGTGGCGATAAGGATTTTTGATAATGCAAAGGCCTGGTCTTTCAATTCGTTATAAATCTGGTTCACGCTGTAAAATGAAAGCAGGATGTTCACCTTGGTGTCGACATCGAGGTTTGGATTGGCAAACCCGAGTTTAAGTTCTTCATAGGCCTTTTCCTTTTCCCCGGTTTTCCGGTAATAGTCGGCCAACGACATATGGATATAGGCATTTTCAGGATCCTTTTCGGCGATCTTCCTGTACATCTCAAGTGCCTTTGCAGGCATGTTGTTGGAGATATAAAATTCGGCAAGGATCGATTGGTACCGGCTTTCGGCGGGAAAAGCCCGGATGAGTTTCTGAAGCTCATTTTCAGCGCCCTTCAGGTCGTTAAGGTGGAGGTAAATCTTCTCTTTCTGGATGGAGATATCCTCGCCTACGCTGGCTTTTTCCTCAATTATATTATAAATTTTGATGGCCTCTGCGAATTTTTCAGCCTGAAGATAGAGGGAAGCAAGCTGGAAGAAATTATCGAGGTTGTCAGGATCTTTTTTTACGACTTTCTCGTAAATATCAATTGCTTCGGAAGTCCGCGTTGTTCCCTGGTAGAGTTCGGCAAGAAACAGGGCATACCAGGTGTTCCCGGGGTCAAGCCGCACAGCTTCCCTGCCCAGTTTAATGGCCTCCTCCAGGTTTTTTTGCGTCGATTCAATGCGGGCCAGTTCGAAAAAACCAACCGGGTCTTCCGGGTATCGGTTAACATACTTGCGCAACATATCTTCCGCTCCCTGGATATTCCCGATAATAGCCTCCTTTTTCGCATCGATCAGCTGGCCCGGGTTGCCCGGGTTTACCGAAGCAGCACCCGCTTCCTTTTTCGTTTTCTTTTCCTTTTTCTGCCGGTCAGCCATAGCAACCCCGGAAACAGCGGCAAAATCAACTTTCGCCGAACAAAACGCCGGTAAAACACATGATAAGCTGAAAATTATAACAATGATGACTACCCTCATCGTAATTATTAATTAGTAATTTTTAATTATTTCGTTCCGGTGTGTCCGAACCCGCCAGCGCCGCGTTCAGTTGCCACCAGTTCTTCCACCTCCACCCACTGGGCCTGCTCGTGGGCGGCAATGACCATCTGCGCTATGCGTTCGCCATCGCCGATCGCCACCTCTTCGTTCGACAGGTTGATCAGGATGATCTTTATCTCGCCACGATAATCCGCATCGATCGTACCGGGGGTATTCAGCAGGGTGATCCCTCTTTTGAGGGCAAGCCCGCTGCGCGGCCTGATTTGTGCCTCGTACCCTGCCGGGATTTCGATAAACAGCCCGGTAGGGACAAGGACGCGCTCCAGCGGTTTCATAATAATGGAGGAATCCAGGTCGGCACGCAGATCCATTCCTGCCGAAGCCTGCGTTTCGTAAGCAGGCAGAGGATGTTTGGAGTGATTGACAATCCTGATCTTCATAGCGGTAAGTAAGGCAGCAAAGGTAATAAAAAATCCCGCTCACCGGGAAGCAGAAAGCCCCGGCTTTTCAAGAAGGTAAACGACTGAAGCAAATACTGCCAGCAGGAATGTATGGAACCCGATGCGAATGATCCCCGCATCCATTTTGACATATACGTTGATCGTATATAGAAACAGGGCAAATCCGAGGTATCCGAAGAACTTCAGGAGGTTGTATTTTACCGGGAAATAATGCTGCCCGATAAGGTATGAAAGCACCATCATCAGCCCGTAACAGATAAAAGTGGCCCAGGCTGATCCGAAGTATCCATGGATCACGTGGTCGGCGCCCAGGGGAATCCACCAGAAGTTAAGCAAGAGCGTAACAACGGCGCCGATCAGCGACAGCCATGCACCCCACATGGTTTTGGAAGTGAGCTTGTACCAGATCGACAGGTTGTAATAAACCCCGAGAAAGAGGTTGGCCATCATCAGGATGGGTATGACACCCCGGCCTTCCCAGTATTTTTCCCCGATGAGTTTCTTCATGATGAAATCGTCGAGGTAAACCATGGTTACCAGGTAGATAAAGGAAACCGTGATAATGAAATAATCCATGATCCGGGCATAAACGATTTTCGCGTCCTTTTCTTTGGCCTGCGCGAAAAAGAAAGGCTCGGCTGCATAGCGGTAGGCCTGCACGAAAATCGTCATAAGGATGGAGATCTTGTAACATGCACTGTAGATTCCAACCTGGTATAAGGCGATATTCTTCGGAAGCAGGTACCGGAGCAAAAGCCGGTCGAACGTTTCATTGACAATGCCGGCCATGCCTGCAAACAGCAGCGGGAACGCATAGATCAGCATGGTTCTGAGCAGCTTCTTATCAACTTTCCATTTCATATCCATGAACTGCGGAAGCAGCAGGATGAGGGTGACGGCGCTGGAAACGACATTGGAGATGAAGATGTACTCGATGCCCCAGTCGGAGCGGTACACAAAGTGAACCAGGCTGTTCACCGCGGCCCACGATTCATGCCTGAGGCAAAACGGGCAGAGCAGGATGAAGAACAGGTTCAAACCAATGTTCACCCCGATGCTCGTCAGGTTGATCGCGGCAAACAGGGTGGACTTGTTCTGCGCCCTGAGCCGGGCAAACGGAATCCGGGAGAGGGCGTCCAGCGCCAGCATCCACACGAACCAGCGCACATATTCGGGATGGCTGGCGTAATCGATCCACCGGGCAACATTGGACGCGAATACCGATGATACAAACAGGAAAATCAGGGAAGAAAAGATCAGCGAGATCATCCCTGTGCTGAAAACCTTCTCCTTGTCCTCTTCCTGTTCGTTGAACCTGAAAAACGCCGTCTCCATGCCATAAGTGAGGATGACCACCAGGAACGCTGCGTAGGAATAGAACACACTAACCGTTCCGTAATCGGCTGGCAGGAACATCCGCGTGTAGAGCGGAACCAGCAAATACCCCAGCAGGCGCCCTAGGATGCTTGAAACACCATAGATGGCTGTCTGCCCGGCAAGTTTTTTGAAAGGATTCATCCTTGCAAAGGTATTCGTTTTTTTCCGGAAAAAATAAGAGGAAGGAGGAGGGACGAAGGACGTGCATTGCCTGCATTGCTTGCATTGTTTGCATTGTTTGCATTTTCCTTACTTTTGCCGGATGCCGAAAAACAAATTTTATGTCGTGTGGCGGGGGAAGAAACGCGGCATTTACGAACGGTGGTCTGATTGCAAAAAGCAGGTTGATGGTTTTGACGGGGCCCTTTACAAGGGATTCCTGACCCTTGACCTGGCAAAAGCCGCGCTGAATGACGATCCCCGCAAATACATGTCAAAAGGGCTCAATGGCCCGAAAAAGATCGCCTGCTCCAATCCCCTGGTCGGGGTGCCCATTTCCGACAGCATCTGCGTGGATGCCGCCTGCGCGGGAAACCCCGGCATCCTGGAGTACCGCGGCGTGGATACGAAATCGGGGGCAGAACTCTTCCACATCGGGCCGTTTCCCCAAGGCACCGTGAACCTGGGTGAGTTTCTTGGCATCGTGCATGCGCTGGCTTACCTGAAGCAGCGCGACTGCGACTGGCCGGTATATTCCGACTCCCGCACCGCCATCGCCTGGGTGCGGAAAAAAGCAATCAACACCAACCTGGCCGTCTCCCCGAAAAACGCGAAACTGTTCGACCTGGTCTACCGTGCAGTCGCCTGGTTGAAGGATAACACCTGGCCGAATAAGATATTAAAATGGGAAACCGAATACTGGGGGGAGATCCCGGCAGATTTCGGGAGGAAATAACGGATCATCCGCACCCCTCTTCCAGCAATTTGTTCCAATCAACATCTGTTGGAATCTTCACGCCGGAGATCATTTCGTTCCACTCTTTTTCCAGCCGGGCGAGGGGAAAACCGTAGATCGACTCAAACTTTTCAAATCCTTCCGTTCTCAGCTGCTTCAACTTTGGAATGCCATACTTTTCATACAGGTATTTAAAGATTGCCGCGCTTTCAAGGTAGGCGATCACATCGCTCCTGCCCGCTTCCCGGTCGAAATCGTTGATCAGTGCTGTAAACGGCAACAACTTCCTGTTTGCCTTGAACCAGGCGCTGATCCCGTAAAGGGGATCCTTGCCATAGCATTCGTTGTCGGCGAAAACCGCGCCCCCTTCATCGAGCAGCCGTGAATAGGTATTACCCCACATGTCGTTCGATACCAGGTGATAAAGCTCGTGTTTTGCCTGGAGCCGTCGTTTCCCGTTAAACACCAGGAAAACAGTATTGTCTCCCACGAGCGCCAACCCTCCCAGCGCACGGATTCCTGTGACGTCGCGCAATTCGTCGCGCGAATCGACCAGGACCATGTTTATCCCTGATGTATAGGTGTTGGCATCCAGTTTTACCAGCACCGCAATGTAGGCGTCTGACACCTGCTGCTTCAGTTCCGGAAGATGGTCTGCTGCATAGCCGTTTCCCCGGAAATAGAGCCTGAAGTTTTGATAATTCAGGGAGATAAAGGGCAGTGAATCACACTGGATCAGTTGCTTCACATTGTCGTGTAACGGGAGAAAAACCGATTCATCCTTCCCGGAAAAACGGGTCCTTTCATCGTATTTTTTTTTCAGCACTTCCTTCCGGACCAGGGCAGATGCAACCTGGTCCATCAATCCGGTCCAGCGGCGGTCGCCATGAAGCGACGCCAGATCCTGGTCTTTACCCAGGCTGACCGGATCGCTGTACCCCAGCGCTGCCATGGCCTGCAGGTGGGCAAATGCACTGTCGGCCCGCCCGGCTAGCGCCCAGCAGCAGGCAGCGCTGTAATGCAGGCCTGCGTAGGGAACAGGAATCCCCTTTTCTACCCTGATACCGAGGGCGCGGTTATAACAGGTTGCCGACGCATCATATACTCCCGCCTTGTAAAGGGAATCAGCACGTTTAACCAGGTCAGCGTATTCGCGGTAACGGGGATAAACGTTTTGCGCGTTCAGACCAGACAATGCAAAGAGCATGCAATAAAGAAGCACCAGTTTTTTCATATCACAATGTTGCATAAAAAGCATCCACAATATGGTTGATATCCTCGCCTTCGGGCCTGATGACGAGGGTGATGATGTCAAACCGCACCTCCCCCGCGTGCCTTCGATACCGTGCATAAGCATTGGCAGCCCGCACAAGGGTACGCTGCTTGTGTTTTGTCACGGAGGCTTCCGGTTCGGCAAAAACGTTCGATGTCCGCGTCTTCACCTCCACAATCACAAGGAAACTGCCATCAAGGGCGATGATGTCGATCTCCTCCTTCCCCCAGCGCCAGTTTCGATCAAGAATGCGGTATCCCTTGCCTTCCAGGAGGGCAACTGCAATCTCTTCACCCTTTTTCCCAAGTTCAATATGCTCTTTCATGTCCCAGCGATTTTCCATTGTCGGGGCTGACCATGATCATCCCGACAAATTTTATGGTTAATCGGGTTTGAGGGCAAAAGGTAATACATCAAAGAGCGGGAATTTTTCAACAATATGCATTTGGGGATGAAAATCACGGTAAAAATTCAATTTCCACCTCTTTTCCAACCCGCATCCGGATCGTTCGCCCCAGGATCAGGGCCAGGTTGACGTCGCGGTGACCTGCAGGAAAATCAAAACAAACCGGGAAATTAAAATCCTTCACTGCATCGGCGATGATTTCAGCGGCGTTCCTGCCAAAGGGGATGGCGTTGTCGTTCATTTTGCTCATTCCCCCCACGATCATTCCTCTCAACCTGCCAATTTTCCCGGCGCGTTTGAGCCCTGTCATCATGCGGTCGATATGATAGAGATATTCATCCACATCTTCCAGGAAGAGTATCTTCCCGGCCGTATCCAGTTCGGAGACCGACCCGGTGAGGTTGTGCAGGATGGATAGATTCCCGCCGACAAGAACTCCTTCGGCACTTCCCTCGCGCGACAGGAGCGGCTTCGGGTATGAATAGGCGATCGGGTCTCCGCAAAGGGCATTCATCAGCGTTTGCAATGTTTCATCCTGCTTTTCGCTTTTGATGTTGATGGGCATGGTGGCATGCAGCGTTTCGATGGCCAGCTGCTGGTGAATGTGGGCATGCAGCACGGTGATATCGCTGTAACCAACGATCCACTTGGGATTTTCACGGAACTTTGTAAAATCGAGCTGATCGATGATCCGTACGGTGCCATACCCTCCCCTTGAACAGATGATGGCCCTGATGTTGTCATCGTCAAGCATCTGCTGCATATCCCTGGTCCGCTGGGCATCCGTTCCTGCAAACTGGTGATGTTTGCTGAAAACATGCGTACCCAGCACCACTTCCAGGTCGTGACGCTGAAAAAAACGGATCGCCGGGTGAACTTCATCAAACACAATGCTTCGCGCCGGGGAGACAATGGCGATCTTATCACCTTTTTTTAAATATGCTGGCCTTATCATGGCTCAAAATTAAGGAAAACGTATAACATTTATCCGAAATTCCTATATTTGTTATACACCAACAACCACTGCCATGAGACCCATTTCAATAATGCTTTCGGGCATATTGCTGTTCATTGCTACCATGACCCCCGGGCAAAAGCCCCCGGTCGTGCTGGTGACAAACTCCTTCCTCGAATACAACCTGAATGCACGCATTGCAGCGACCGGCGGCATCTCCACCGTTTCGTCAATCCTGTATCCGGAAACCGGGCTTTTTCAGAATGCGGCGCTGCTCTCCGGAGGCCAGCGGTATTTTACCGTTAATGCTTCTGCTTCGACCTTTCTCAGGGCCTTTGATAAGGATTATTTCGGCACTGAGTTTAATGGATCCCTGGCTTTCAATGCGAACAATGCCACCGGAATATACTTGTCTTATCTTAACCATGGCACCATGTCGTTTATCGACATGACCAACCCGGAATCAAATGCCAGCGGTAAATATTATAATCTCTGTGCAAAGCTGGTTTACGCGCATTCCTTCAAGAAAGGGATATCGGTTGGAGGAGCGATCAAATACTGCCGGTCTGATTTTGGCAATCCCGACTTTGGCGACGGGAAGACCATAAAAAACATGACAGGGTTTGCTGTGGATTTGGGTTTCAGTTACATTACCAGCTTCAGCATGGCCAAAGGGATCAACCTTGGCCTGCATGCCGGGGTTGCTGCCACTGATCTCGGCCCCAGGCTAAAATACCAGTACGACACATTTGACTGGGATATGTTCCAGCCGTCCACCCTGCGTGCCGGCCTGCTCCTCTCCCCGGAATTCATGTTGCCAGCCAATTTTAAACTTACGGTTGACCTGTCATACCAGGCTGAAAAGCTGATGACTCCTTCCCCGCCGGAATACTATGTTGATGTTGACGGTGGGTTTGTTATCTCAAAGGGGAAGGACCCGGATGTTTCGGCATTCCGCGGGATTTACCAGTCATTTTATGATTCTCCGAGCGGGTTCAAAGGCGAGATCGATGAAATTGGCCACCGTGCTGCGTCGGAAATACGGTTTGCCTGGAGCGACAAACTTTATTTTGCTTTCAGGTACGGGCATACCTGGCAGCCGTTGTTGCCCGGGTACTATTCATCCGGGGCCGGGGGATTGGGTTTGGGACTTTACGGGTTCTCCCTTGATTTTTTCCATGTCCTCGATTTACCGGGCAGCAGTGCCGAGATCCACCGGAATTACGGATTTTCGGTGGGATTCAGGGGCAATCTTTCCGGAAAGCTGTTTCACTTCTGACCCCGTCAGGGTGGGGGACCCCGTCAGGGTGGGGGACCCCGTCAGGGTGGGGGACCCCGTCAGGGTGGGGGACCCTGACAGGGTGGGGGACCCTGACAGGGTGGTGGACCCCGTCAGGGTGGGGGACCCTGACAGGGTGGGGTTCACTCAAAACAAGGTAAGTTGAACAGCCTCTTCAGCACTGCCGGTACCAGGAACCTGTATGGCGGGAATCCTGTATTTTTGCTGCAGTTCAGCCTTTAATGCCCTGATCGTGTTCCAGTATGGTTGACTGATTTCAGACCCCCTGTAAAGCTCTCGGTACGAAACGACCAGGTGCGGGAACTCGGCATCAAGGAAAGTTAAAAATTTCTGCTTAGTACTACCCTTCAAATTAAGGGGCCAGGCCGAAAGGCCTGCGACCTGAGCCATCGCAGCACGCTTATAAATTGCCTCCAGGTTTATCTTGTCATCATTGATCAATGGAAGTACCGGGGTAAGCATCACATTGGCGGTGCAACCGGCCTCACGGCATCGTTCCAGTAGCATGAAACGCTCTTCCGCAGGAGCAGCACCGGGTTCGACGATCTTGCGCAAAGCCTCATCCATGATGGTGATGCTGGCTCCCACGTAAACAGAAGTAACCGCTGCCAGCTCCCTGATCAGTTCAATGTCCCGCAGGATCAGGGAAGACTTGGTGGTAATCACCACCGGGTTCCTGTGGCGTATCAGCACCTTCCATACTTCCGGCATGATTTTCATCTCCGCTTCTGCCGGTTGGTAGGCATCGGTAACCCCCGACAGGTTAATGCGGGCATGGCGCCATCTCCTCCTGCTCAGTTCACGGTCAAGCAACACGGCAACATTGACCTTCGCGTAGATCTCCCGGAAAAAGTTACCCGCACCCAGGTAGTCGTGCGAATATTGCGCGAAACAGTAGCGGCAGCCATGACCGCATCCCCGGTAAACATTAACATCCCAGTTGCAGGGCATTTCGTTCACATGGTAATGAAGTGCCGACTTCACGGTAATCTTGCGGAGATTGAGTTTTTCCAGGTCGCTGGCTGGTGATTCCATGAATAAGTGTTACGCTGTTCCGGGATGACTAACAATCATCCCGGAAAAGATTTGTGATACCTGTTTGATTAAAATTTGATCATTTCATCGAAAACAAGATACACATTTTTATCATGATGCCCGAAATATTATAAATCCGGAATTCCCGATATGATCATTCCCGGCAGGAAGGGGCCATATTCCTTTGGATATTTTATATCTTTGCTCCTGGTAATAAGACCATTCTCAGAGCCAAAACCCATGAGCAAAAAACCTGTTTTTAAGCGATATACCGTCACCTCCGCCCTCCCCTATGCAAACGGGCCCATCCATATCGGGCACCTCGCCGGCGTGTACGTCCCTGCCGACATTTACGTGCGTTTCCTGCGGATGAACGATGAGGATGTCATCTTTATCGGCGGTTCCGACGAACACGGGGTTCCCATCACCATCAAGGCTTTGCAGCAGGGGGTAACACCCCAGGATATCGTAGACCGGTATCATGGCATCATTAAAAAATCATTTGAGGATTTCGGCATCTCCTTCGACATCTACTCCCGCACCTCCAATAAAACCCATCACGAAACCGCTTCGGCCTTCTTCCGAAAACTCTATGATGCCGGGCAGTTCATCGAGAAAGTCTCGGCACAGTATTACGATGAAGCCACCGGGCAGTTCCTCGCTGACCGGTACATCACCGGCACCTGTCCTCACTGCGGTTTTGAGCGGGCCTACGGCGACCAGTGCGAAAAATGCGGCACTTCCCTCAACGCCACCGACCTCATCGAACCAAAATCGGTGCTTAGCGGCAACCAGCCGGTGTTGCGTGAAACCCGGCACTGGTTTCTCCCGCTCGATCAGTATGAATCGTGGCTGCGCGAATGGATCCTCGAAGGCCACAAGGATGACTGGAAAATCAACGTTTATGGCCAGTGCAAATCATGGCTCGACCAGGGACTGCAGCCGCGCGCCGTTACCCGCGACCTCGACTGGGGGGTGAAAGTCCCGGTTGATGGCGCCGATGGCAAAGTACTCTATGTGTGGTTTGACGCACCCATCGGCTATATCTCGGCCACGCGGGAACTCACCCCGGAGTGGGAGAAATACTGGAAGGACCCGGAAACCAAGCTGGTCCATTTTATCGGCAAAGACAACATCGTGTTCCATTGCATCATCTTCCCAGCCATGCTGAAGGCCGAGGGTACCTATATACTCCCTGAAAACGTGCCGGCCAATGAGTTCCTGAACCTTGAAGGCGACAAGATCTCCACCTCCCGCAACTGGGCCGTGTGGCTTCACGAGTACCTCGAGGCATTTCCCGGCAAGCAGGATGTGCTCAGGTACGTGCTCACCTCCGCAGCCCCTGAAACCAAGGACAACGATTTTACCTGGAAGGATTTCCAGACGAGGAACAACAGCGAACTTGTGGCCATCCTCGGGAATTTTGTGAACCGCACGATCGTGCTTACCCATAAGTATTTTGAGGGGAAAGTCCCCGGGGCTGCTGCCTTCAATGCCGGTGATCTTGCAGCCATGGAGGAAATGCGGCAAATCCCCGGCCGGATCGCGGAAAGCATTCAGAATTACCGTTTCCGCGAAGGGCTGGCCGAGATGATGAACCTCGCCCGGCTGGGGAACAAGTACCTCACGGAGAACGAGCCCTGGAAATTATTCACGACCGACCCTGTCAGGGTGGGCACCGTGCTGCACATCTCCCTGCAGATCTGCGCCCAACTTTCGATCATCGCGGAGCCGTTTCTACCGTTTTCCATAGCCAAAATCAGGCATACCCTCAATCTCCCGTCATTTAAATGGATGGATGCCGCCAACCTCAACTGGCTTACTGAAGGCCACCAGCTCAATGCACCGGAACTGCTTTTTGAAAAGATCGAAGATCCCGCTATCGAAGCCCAGGTTCAGAAACTACACGACACCCGGGCAGCCAATGAAGCCCTGCAGGCGAAAGCGCCTGTGAAGCCTGGCAAGGAAGCGGTAGGGTTTGAAGATTTCTCCAAAATGGATATCCGTGCCGGGACCATCCTGGAAGCTGAGAAAGTCGCTAAAACCGATAAATTGCTGAAGCTGAAGATCGACACCGGCCTCGACCAGCGCACCGTGGTTTCGGGGATCGCGAAGTTTTTCAATCCGGAAGATATTATCGGCCGGCGCGTCTGCATCCTGGTGAACCTGGCCCCGCGCAAGCTCAAGGGCATCGAATCGCAGGGAATGATCCTCATGGCCGAAAACCCCGACGGGACGCTGTTTTTCGTAACGCCCGGCGAAGGAACGATTGATGGGGCGGATGTGAAATGACGAAGGTTGTTTCCCTGCCTTCCAGGTTTTGACAACCTGGAAGGTAGGGAACGGACCCTAAAGGTTTGGAATAAAAACAGGCCGGAGATGTATCATGCAGTACCATTGGAACCTGGCAATTTTTACCACCTCTATAACCGGGGAATAAACGGCTGTGATCTTTTCCGGGAGACAACCAACTACGAACACTTTTTTAGTTTATATGTAACACACATCGAACCCGTTGCCGATACGTTCGCCTGGGTTCTGATGAAAAACCATTTTCATTTTTTGATCCGGGTTTAAGATCTTCAACCTCCCGCTGACCTCCCAGGCTTGGGAAACCTGGAAGGTCAAAAGGTTAAACCACCTTACCAGGCCTTTTCAAACCTTTTCAACGCCTACACCAAGGCCTTCAATAAAAAATACCACCGCACCTGTAGCCCTTTTGAAAAGAATTTCAGCCGCAAGAAAATCACCTCCCGCAGTTATCTGAAAAGAGTACTGCTGTACATTCACAACAACCCGGTTCACCACGGTTTTTGCCGGCATCCGTCGGAATACGCATGGTCATCCTATCTCAGTTGCTTATCCGTAAAACCAACGAATCTCCAGCGTGAAACCGTGATAGGCTGGTTTGACAGTCCCGGAAATTTTAAAACCTGCCACGAACAAAAAGTTGGAATCCGCGGTATTGAAGATTTACTGGGGATATAGGCAGCCGCCCGAACAACCTGATTGGTTTCCTGTCGGTGATTATAAAAAATAGTTTAATTTTGCACCTCGTTTGGCTCCGTAGTTCAATGGATAGAACGGAAGTTTCCTAAACTTTAAATGCAGGTTCGATTCCTGCCGGGGCTACACAAAAACCCTGTAAACGCCAGTGTTTACAGGGTTTTTCATTTTGACCGGCACCAAGATGACAACGAGATAACCCAATTCCGATTATTTGTTTTGCACACTATCGCCGGGACGAATGTGGTTCTTTTCCCATTTCGATATATCCGTATGGTTAACCTCCTGCTGCCATTGGTATTGCGATGAGGTATACAAGCCCACTGCCAGCAATAGGTAAAAAAGGATTCCGCCAACCAACAGAGCGATCCGCTGCCTGGCTTTCCTGCGGTAGTTTTCACGCCTCAGGTCGAGGATGTCCTGGATCATGGATAAACGGATCATGAAGGAACCCAGGAAAATAAGGATCATTTCCCAGGTTGAGTAGCTTTCGGTGGCATTCGCTGCAAGTTTCTTCTCGTACCATGCCTGGAGACGCTGTTCCCTTTCCGACCATGCCCGAAGTACCTTCTCCTGCTGGTCCGGCGTGATCTCCCTTCTATTGAGCTCAGCTTTGGCCTGGTCCATGGCCTCCTGCTGCCACTCCTCAGTCGTTCCATGTGCCATGGCGATGAGCTCTTCCGTCGGTCTTTCCGCGATGGGCGGGTCATATTCAATGATCATTGGCGCGGTTGGTTTGCTGTTTTTGCTTTATCCCCGGTTTTCATTGAAAGCCACCGCCAGGTTGAATAACTCTCCTGCAACCCGCTGCAGGCGGATCTCCTTCCAGGGTTTTATCCTGTTTCGATCACTTCCGGCAAATGCCCCCAGGTGGTCATTGAGGCCGATGTTGTGAAAACTGAACTGGAGGCCAAAAATCTCGACATAGGCGCATTTTTCTGCCGGGTTTATGTAAACGTCGGCGCCATATTCGGTGAAATCCATGCAGACCAGGTGCACCATAAGCCTGGTCGCTTTCCCTTTGATCAGGCCATAATGCAGCAGATTTTTATACGCGGTCCGCTTGATGGCCGCGTTGAGCAGGTTTACCGACGACAGCAGCAGAAAAACATCGCCGGCTGAATAGACATTCTCACAGGCAAGGGATTTGGCCTTTGAAACCTGCTCATCAGTAATTTCGGACATGAAATTCTCATCCCCGGTTTTTTCAACCAGTTCCCGTATCCGGCTTTCAAGCCATACAATATGTTGATCAGTGGCCGTCATATCTATACCTGAGGTTCATTCCTTTGCGCGGGGCTTCGTTCTCCGTGCTGAGACCTGGCATACAATCCGGTGCAGGATACCAGGACCACTGTCAGCACAAATTTATTCATATCGGTTTGTTTTCCAGTTGACCGGGGTGGGAAATTAAAGCATAATAAATGCAGGATCATCATTGTCAGGACATCTGCAGCAATTAAAACACCCTGTTGCCTCAACCTGCTGGTCAGCATAGGCATCCTTTTTAAACAGGACAATGAAGATGCCATCGGCATGACCTGTCGGGTATGACAGCCTGTACCGGTACAACCCGTTTGAAAGCCCGGTCAGGTCCTGGCCCGTGGATGAAAGGAGATATTTTGGCCAGTCGTTCATGTAATGGTCAAAATGAACGATCTGACTGCCGTCCCTGTCGAAGATCGTGAGGTTGAGGCTGTCAACCCGGCTGTGAAACGGGAACTTATGAATGGTAAAACAATCATTGTAATTATCCCCGTTGGGTGTGATGATATTCCCGGCCCACACCGTGTCATTGCCAATGATCTGCCGGGGTGGATTATTGCAGAGAAGGCATAGGTCATCGCTCAGTTTATAGGTAATCTGTGTGCTTTTTTTCGAACAGGCTGCCAGGAAAACAGGAACGAGAAGCAAAATCATTACCTTTTTCATAGTTGAATATTTTTCGATGATTCAATCTTCTGCTTCCACATGCTGTTGCAGCATTTCCCCTGACATTGGTCAGATCTTCAAGGAGATCACTTATGTCCGATCAGGTCAAGCACGCCATTGATAAAGGTAAGCGGGTGGGGTGGATTCCCCGGAACAAAAAGGTCAACATGGTATTTGCTGAGGAAGTTTCTGTCAAGGGCCTGGCTGCCGGCAAAAATTCCCCCGCTGAGGGCATCCGTGCCTGCCAGGATAACGATCTTCGGCGTTGGGATCGCATCATAGCAGATTTGCAACGCATCGGCCATGCTCCCCGATATGGGCCCGGTGATCACGACGCCGTCGGCATGACGCGGCGAAGCCACGAATTCAATGCCAAACCGTCCCATGTCGAAGTTGACATTCCCGGCGGCATTCAGTTCCATTTCCGCTGAATTATCTCCGCCTGCAGAGACCTGCCGCAGTTTCAGCGCGTGTTTGAACAGCGACCTGATTTCCCCGCGCACCCTGTCGGGATCAAGCCTCAAAGGCTGATCAGCACCGGCTTTGATCACCAGCTCCTCCCGGCTATTGGCGGCAATCTTATAATCGTTTGTGAACCGTATCTTCCCGGGTAGTGCAAATTCACACTCCCTGCAAAAAACACATTTCCCCAGGTTGATGGAACACGGACTTGTTGCAATGGCATCCACCGGGCACAGTTTCTGCACCATCTCCGCCTCCAACGGGGTAATGTCCCGGCTAATGACAGGCCTTCCCCTGAAAATTGCCGGCAACTCTACTCCCCGCAGATCCGGCACATACTGCCTGCCATGACGGCGAAAAATATTTATCTCCTTAAACGGCATCCCTTATCTCGCTAATTTTTACCATTTTACCATTTTGCAATTTCACCATTTCACCATTTCGCTACCTCGCTACCTCAACCCTACAGGTCATTCCCACAATACGACAAATTAAAACTCTTGTTGCACAGCGGAAAGTCGGAAATCTCCTGGTTTCGCACGGCCAGCGCCAGAGCCATCCAGTTATGGAACGAAGGATCCTTTGCCTTGTAATGAACGATCTCCCCGGAATCCCCGGTGACAGCCACGTGACATATCTCCCCGCGCCATCCCTCGACCATTGAAATCGCCAGCGATGACGGTGCGAATTCCGAATCGTATACCGGTCTTCCAGCCTGTTTGAATCCTGAATTTTGAATATTCCCAATCTCCTTCACCATCTCCCTGATCACGGCCACCGATTTCTCAACCTCCATTTTCCTCAGCATGGCCCTCGACCACACGTCGCCCTTGTGCAGCATCACCGGTTCATACATATGACCAACATAGGCAGAGAAAGGATGCGACCACCGGATATCGCGGTACATCCCGCTGCTCTTTGCAGCCATGCCCACCGCGCCGATCAGCGAGGCCTGCATGGTGGTCACCTTCCCGGTTCCCTCAAAACGGCCAAGCACGCTGGGCAGCGAGAAGAGGCTGCCGGTAACCTGGAGATACCGTTCTTCCACTTCCTCCAGATTTTTCAAAACAACTGCAATGATCTCCTCCGTCAACGGGTAATTTGTTCCCCCGGGCCGTATCAGCCCTTTTCCGAACCGGTTCCCGCACCACAGCTGGGTCGTGTTGATGACAATGGTGCGCAGGGCTTCATTCACTACCTGCCCGAACTGGTAGGCGATATCGGTGCAAAGGGCAGCGGTGTCGCCAATGTGAACGGCGATGCGCTCGAGTTCCAGGGCGATGACCCGTTCACGGGACAAGTTCTGTGGAATCTCCATTCCTGCCAATGATTCGATAAGGCCGGCATAGGCCATGGAATGACCGGTTACCGTATCGCCGGCAATGCTTTCCGCCAGTACCGACTGCTGCAAAATCTCCTTCTTTTCTGTAAATAGTTTTTCAACGCCCCGGTGCTGGTAACCAAGCTGTATTTCAAGATGAAGCACCTTCTCCCCGTGGCAAATGAACCGGAAATAACCTGGTTCGATGATGCCGGCATGAATGGGCCCCACGCCAACCTCGTGGAGATCCTCTCCTTCGATGGTATAAAATGGGTAATTATCCATCACTTTTTCAGCATCCGGCCGGTTAAACGGGTAACGGACCGGTTTCAGCCATGGGTGCCCGGCAAAATCAACCTTGAAATTCTCATGGATCTCACGTTCAAATGCATGAAACTGGAAGTGTTTTGCGGTGAGGGACTGCAGCAAAATCCCCGGCTCCAGGGGTTGTTCATGTGAAAGAATTACAACGGCATGATTTTCATCGGCCGCCATGCAGCAGATGAACCGGTATGCGTTTTCCTGCTCCAGGACAAAATAGGCCACGCAGTGCGTGCCCTCCTCCCCCATCATCAGGTCAATGAAGTCCATGAATTCAGGATATTCCAGCACCGGGATGTCGGCCAACTTCACCGTTCCCGGGTTTGAGAGCAATTCGATGTATCTCTTGTCCGTCATTATTTTGGCAAAGCGTTAATGATCGATTCTATCAGTTGCCTGAATGGCGCAGGTTGCACAAAACATATGAAGATGACCAGTCCGAACAACACATACTGGCTTGCCGACTGCCAAGGATTCACCCTGATCATCTCATGAAGCGGTTTTTCGCGCGGTTGGGAGTAGACGATATGCAGCACGCGGGTGAGCAGGGCGTACAGCACAAAACAGAGCAGGAGTGCCGTAGCTGCGAGCAGCAGGTAATCGTGCGTGCCCACCATGGCTTTCATAAGGTATAGTTCCGAGATGAACATCCCGGAGGGCGGAATGGCCGTGATGCAGAGGAATCCCAGCAGCAGGGCGGTGGCGCCGGCAGGGTAAAGCGCCATGTAATTGCCCGATTCGTCGAGCTTATAGGTTCCCATGACCTTGTACGACTGCCCCATCTGGTAGAACAAACCCGCCTTGGTAAAGGAGTGCAGAACAATATGCAGGATTGCGGCATAATAACCAATTCCGCCGACACCCAGGGCAATGGCCACAATACCCATATTTTCGAGGCTGGAATAGGCAAGCATGCGCTTGTTGTGCTTGGCTTTGAGCATGTAGCCTGCTGAAACAAGCAGCGAGAGCACGCCCGACATGATCAGCACATGATTCATGAAGGGAAGGATCGTGGTAGCCGAAAAAAGTGCGTAGATCCTGAAAATAGCAAGAAACCCGACATTCATCAGCGTAGTGGAGATAAAGGCGCTGATCGGCGGGGGTGAAACTGTGTGCGCATCCACGGTAACAGTGTGCATCGGGAAAAGTCCCATTTTGGTGCTATAGCCAACAAGAACAAAAACAAAGGCAATTTTCAGGTACATCGGGTTGGCCTTTCCGGCAATTTCGGTGATGCTGCTGAAGGAGAGGTGAAGCAACCGCGCGTCGTGAACGGTAAAACCAAGGAAAAGGATGCCCAGGTATGCGAGGGCGATCCCCACCGAACATACGAAGACATACTTCCATGTAGCCTCCAGCGCCATCGCGGTGCGGTCGTGATAGATCAGGGCAGCCACGGCCAGCGTGGTTGCTTCCACAAAGATCCATACGGTGGTCATGCCGTTTGCCAGGTAAGCCCCCGACATGGAGGCGATCAGGGCGATGAGGGCGGCATGATAGATGGCATAAATTCTCGGTTTGGCATCCTTCACGTAGATAAAACCATGATAGACCGTAGTCACCGAGAGTATTGAAAGAATGGTAAGCAGTAAAACTCCCAGCGGGTCGAAGGTGAAGTAATCCAGCACGGTTTCGCCAAGGTGAAGCCAGCAATAAGCCGAAAATCCAATATGTATGGCCACGTATGCCATGGTTACGGTCCTGGCCAGCAGTTTGTGATGCACCAAGCCGACAAGCGCGCCCATCAGCATCGATATCACGAAAAACCCAACCAATATGAATCCTGTTCCAAACATTCCTCTAAATTCAGCTTATTACAGTTTATATTCGCAAAAACGCTGTATTTCCGGCACCTGCCGCGTACAACGATCAATCATCCTTAAGCATAGTCAATTCATGCGCATGCTGTTTCAGCCTCATCACAAAAATCCCGAGGATCAGCACGCTGACAAAAATATCGAGCAGGATACCGATGTTGATCAGCATGGGCATCTCGCTTCCGATGGCCAGTGAAAGCAGCAACACGGCGTTTTCGATGACCAGGAATCCTACCAGGTGTGAAAATATTTTCTTGTGTGAAATGATCATGAACAGACCTGTATAGACGGCAAAAAAGGCAACGATGAAATAGATCATGTTCGACGGCGTGGTATTGAGAGAAAATGAGACCACGATGCTGACCATCAGCCCGAGTGTTATGAAAAGCAGGGAATAAAATCCCGGAAGTGCCTTGTCGTGCACCCTGGCCTCGCCGGTTTTTGCAATGATGCGGAAGAGCAGGTATGGAACAACGATCACCTTGAAAACCAGGGTTTCGAGTGCGACAAAAATCAGTGTACCCGGGGTTATGGCATCGAGTTCAAGAAACGAAAGGATAAAAAGCAGTACGCCCTGGAGTGCGATCAATCCTGCATAGATGCGAAAACGCTCAGTCATGCTGAGGTAGATCAGGGTGATGGCAAAAACGATGACGACCAGGACATTCATGTTAACTGATCATTTTAAAGGTGATCAACAAGACGAGGATGAATGCCACCAGGGCAATGGAACTCAGCGTAACGATGAATTGCGGGTTGCGGGCCAGTTTCTTTCGCGCCCTGAACGACTCCATCAGTCCGATCAGAACGGCAAAAACAGCCTGGATAACAAGGCATGCGCCAGCCCTGGCAGCCAGTTGCAAGGTAAATCCACCCTCGCCTGCCATTCCACCGGAATTATTCATAACCAGCGGCAAACCATCGGCCGGAAGCAGGAAGTTGGTGATCAGCAGCCCGTACATGGCGAATTTCAGGTTGGTCCCAATGTGGATGAGTGCCAGGTCAAAGCCGCTGTGGTCGAGTATCATCACCTCATGAATCATGGTCAGTTCGAGGTGCGTTTTCGGATCATCCACCGGCATCCGGCTGTTTTCGATCATAGCGATCTGGATGAGCAGGTACACCGCGATGAATCCTATGATGAAGGAGTTATTCCCGGCAAACTGGAACGATTCAAAAATCTGCTGCATGGATGTATGGCCGGTAAGCAGGGCGAGGGTGCCAAACAGGATGAAAAAGGCAGGTTCGGCCAGCATGGAGTAAAGCGCTTCCCGGTTTGCGCCCATACCTTCGAAACTGCTGCCTGTATCAAGCGCCCCCATGATGAAAAGGAATTTACCCAGTGCCAGCAGGTATGCGAACAAAACGAAATCTCCTTCGAAACCAAAAAGGGGATGTGTTCCGGGGAATGGTAAAAGCAGGATGGCGCAAAGTATGGTTGAAAGATAGATCACCGGGGCGAGCCGGAAGATGTAGCTCGTGGTGGTACTTATCACGCTGCCCTTGTGCAGCAGGACCCAGATGTTTTTCCAGGGCTGGAGGATGCCGGGCCCCTTCCGGCCGCTGGCCATGCTTTTAATGCGGAGGATGATCCCCGGGAAAAACACTGCTGTGACGATGGCCAGTAAGATTACCATCAGAGAAGTTTCATATAAAGCAATGTGAAAATGAGCAGCATGAATACAAAGGCATATAAAATGTAATGCTGAATGTTCCCGGTCTGCAGCCGGGCAATGTTCTTCAGGGCCAGCATGGCATAATCAAGTATCTTTTTTGTCCATGAACTGAAGAAATCCACAGGGCGAAGGCTGAAGGAACGCTTTCCGGGAAAAATATCCTCTTCGCTTATTTGCCGGTATTCTGGATTCGCGTGCAGTAACGGGTCGGCAAGTTCCGCGAAATTTGCCGAGAACGAGCCCGGGGTGTACTGCTGGCGGGCTGTCCCTGCAGTATAGCCGCATCCCCAGGTAGGACCATACACAATTTCTTTGGGCTTTACAACGTGTTTCCTCACCATCATCAGGGCAATTGCAGTGATCACCAGGATGATTCCGACAAGGCTGATTTTTGACAGGGCATGGATGAGCGGGACGACGACCGGTAACGGATTAACATGGAACTGCGACCCGATCATCCCCATGATGGGCGATAAAAACAACATCGGTGAAAGTCCCACAAGCAGGATCATCGCGGCAATGAACAGTTTCGGAAACAGCATCGCCGGGGTCACTGCGTTTTCATCCATGTGAATATTGGTTCGCTGTGTTCCAAGAAAGGTAAGGCCGGTGGCTTTGGAAAATCCGAACAGGGCGAGGCCTCCTATGAGCGCGAGTGCCAGGATGGTCATGAGCATCGACATGGTCTGGAAAACCGAGGTTGCCTGCAGCCCGGCAAAAAGCCCGTAATAGATAAGTATCTCCGAGATAAACCCGTTGAGCGGGGGCAAGGCACAGATGGCTGCAGAACCGAAGAGGAACAGCCCGGCTGTCCGCGGCATCTTGTGGATCAGGCCTCCCAGCCGGGCAATATCGCGCGTATGGGTTGCTTTGTAAACTGAACCGGCACTGTAGAACAGCAGGGATTTGAAGAGAGAATGGTTCAGCACGTGGAGCAGCCCGCCGCCGAAGCCTAAGATGACCAGGGCAGGGCGGTTCAGTCCCAATCCGATGGCACCCAGTCCGAGGCCGATGCCGATGATCCCGATATTTTCGATGGTTGAATAGGCCAGGAGTTTCTTAAGGTCGGTTTGCATGATCGACATCATAATGCCGTATAGCCCGGTGAGGGTGGCGATGATCATGATGATGATGCCGATCAGGTAGGCATCCGACTGAACACAGGTGAGTACACGTACGATCCCGAAAATGCCCATTTTGATCATCACGCCCGACATGACCCCCGAAACGTGCGATGGCGCTGCAGGGTGGGCTTCAGGGAGCCAGGTGTGGAACGGGATAAATCCTGCTTTGATGGCAAAGCCGGCAAAGAACAGGAAGAAGATCGGGGTGTTGGGATGACGTGAAAAAAAGAGCTGCAACCCGTCAAACCCGAATTTACCGGTGTCAGCTTCCACCAGCAGGAAGGCAATAATCAGCAGGACCAGTCCCACATGCATCTGGATCAGGTAATTAACGGCTGTTTTGAGGGTGCTGCGCTTCTGCGCATCGAACAGGATCAGCATGAATGATGAAACGGCCATTAATTCCCAGGCAATAAGGAAGGCTGTGCCATCGCGGAGTGTCAGCACGCACAGCATGGAAAAGTGGAGCCAGGTATAACTGAAATAATGGAGGGCAAACTGGGCCGGCGTTTTAGAGGTGCGGTAGGGTGCGAGATATCCGTTTGAATAGAGAAGCCCGGTGAACACGGTAAAGTTGGTAACAAGGATAAAGAAGGCGCTGAGATTGTCGAGTGTAAAAGTGATCGACCCCAGGGGGCCGCCGGCAACAAAGCTGACCGGCAGGTTCAAAGGCTGCATCAGTACCGTCATTGAAGGCCAGGATGTGAGGATAATAACAAGGATGGTAATGGCTACAGTATAATAGTAACGTATCCCGGAAGGCATAACCAGGATAAAAAACGACAGGATGACCGGTGCAAGAAGTGCCAAGTTTTCCACAGGGAGTGCAAAGTACGAACATTTACCGCAGGAAACCGTTAAAACCGGGCAGTAGTTATAAACAGGTGGTTGTTAGCTGGACCCCGTCAGGGTCCCCCACCCCGTCAGGGTCCCCCACCCCGTCAGGGTCCTCCACCCCGTCAGGGTCCCCCACCCCGTCAGGGTCCCCCACCCTGACGGGGTCCCCCAGGTTCCAGGTAAAACTAATTTTATTTCATTGTATTTGTCACATAAATAAAAAGTTATAGAATTTTTATGAAAACATCACCGGTTTAAGCACTCACCTTGCAACAGGCATCCAAATGTTATGTTGTTGGTCTTATAGCCAAACAAATAAACTAATATTATAACCAGGAACTTATATAAAAACCAAGTACATGACAATATTTTAATAAAATTCCCAAGATCGTTTATTGACAAGGGATTCAGCAGTGAATGGGTTACAATGATCAACCCGTACCTTAACAAGCAAAAGGCCTTGCGATCATGTTTTTTGATTTCAACAGGATGCCCGTTTTTGTTTTGACTTATTCCGACAAGATAAATCCAAATGAAAGCGATGCAGACTAAACCAGGCAATTCAGATTTTCAATCGGGCTTAGTGAGATGGTATCTTCGTAATTGAACCCGCCTGATTTGAAGACCCGGAACATCTTATGCAAAGCATTGCATAATTTTTTCAAAAAAATGAAACAGAACTTCCAACTTCACTATTTTTATGCTGAAAATGTCAATGCAACCCTCACTCAGGTATGCTGTACACTAATGGCAAAGCTTCTATTAAATTCGTACAATATTGTTTATCGGCGAGACCTGCCATGATGTTGTTTATTCGTGGTTTTCAGGGCCCGGAACAGGGTAAAAAACCTTATAGTACAGTATTTCCATCTGCCCGAACTCAGTTTGAATGCCCGACACACTTTATCCCTTTTATCCGCAGCATGTTTAAAAAAATCAACCGGTACCCCTTCCGGAATCTCGTAATCGTATTGTTAATTTTCAACGCTTTGATCTCATGCTCCCGGAAATCTGAATTTACCCCGGCCGCGGTAGCCGCATACCTTGAAAGACACAACCAGCCATACGGGAGTGATTCGCTCCAGCGTTATGACCTGTTTCTGCCGCAGGGCCGGAACCTGCATACAAAGATGGTTATTGTAATCCACGGCGGCGGATGGGTTTCGGGCGACAAAGAATATGTAAACTCTTTTGCCAAACGGTTTTCAGATTTCGGATATGCAGCCGTTTCGATGAACTACCGGCTTGCCAGTGATTCGGCTCACTATCCTGAAATGCTTGATGACATCGATTCGGTGATCGCCTGTGTTTTAAAAAATTCCGTTCAGTGGGGAATTATGAAAGGATACCTGGCCATTTTCGGTTACAGTGCAGGCGGACACCTGGCCTTGTTGTACACCTATTCAAGAAACAGGAACCGGAACATCCGGTCGGTTATCTCCCTTGCCGGCCCGGCCGACATACAGGATAGTACACTTCGTGCAAGCCAGGCATTGTATGCTGAGATCGGTCTCATGACAGGCGATACCCTGCCTGCAAACTGGACCCTGGCCAATCCCAGCCACTTTATCACACCAACCGCCCCTCCTACCTTCCTGATCCATGGCACCGCCGATACGGTGGTACCGGTATCCCAGGCTATTAAACTTAATCAGAAACTAAAAGCCTCGTATGCACAGGTAAGCCTTTTACTGATGGAAGACCAGACCCACCTGTTCACCCTCGACGCAACCGAAACATTCCTGCAGCACACGAAAACGTTTCTCGACACCACACTGAAATAACCTCTTGTTTCCCTTCCCGAATATTCTCACCATTTCACAATTTCGCTACCTCGCTACCTCGCCACCTTGATATTTCACCATTTTGCAGGCAAGATCACGCCATGGCGTGCCCCTACTCGTATCTCAACGCATCGATCGGGTTCAGCCCGGCAGCCTTGCGGGCAGGATACCAGCCGAAAAAGATGCCGATGGCCGACGAAAAGATAAACGACATGAGGATTGACTGGATGGTGATCGTCACCGGCCAGCTAAGGATGTTGGCGATGAGCTGCGAAACCAGCACGCCCAGCGATACCCCGATAAACCCGCCAAGCAGGCTGATCAGCAACGCTTCAATTAGGAACTGAAGCAGCACATCGCGCCCGCGGGCGCCCACGCTCATCCGGATGCCGATCTCACGGGTGCGTTCGGTCACCGACACAAGCATGATGTTCATGATCCCGATGCCGCCGACAAGCAGGGAAATGCTCGCTATGGTTGCCAGGAGAATGGTAAGGATACCTGAGGTGGCGGTGGCGGCACTGGCGATGTCGGTCTGGGTTCGGATGGTAAAATCGGCTTCTTCAGATACGCCAAGATGATGTTTGGCCTTCAGCACATCCGTAATCTCTGCCGACGCATTTGGAATCAGCGGTTCTGAAACGGCAGAGGCCAGCATGCTCTGAATAAAGGTAATCGCGAGCATCCGCTTCTGGACCGTTGAAAATGGTGCGATCACCATATCGTCCTGGTCCTGCCCGAATGCATTCTGCCCCTTTTTCTCGGTAATCCCGATGATCTTGAAAGGGATCTTGTTGATGCGGATGTAACTGCCAAGTGGATCAGCACCGGCCCCAAAAAGATTGGTCACCACCGTTTGCCCGACAACACACACTTTTGTTGCGCTCCGGTCATCGGTCATGGTGTATAAACTACCACTCACCAGTTTCAGGTTGCGGATGTCAAAATAGTTCGGGTAAACGCCATACACCGAGGTTCTCCAGTTCAGGTTTCCCGCAACAAGCTGTCCGCTGGTACGTACCTGCGGGGTGACGTAGGCCACCGACGGGCAACGTTCCACAATGGCGGTTACATCGTCGAGGGTCATTTTCTGGGAAGATCCTGCTTCCATGCGTACGCCGCCCGTGTTGCTTGCCTGAGGAAAGATCATCAGCACATTGGTGCCGAGGGTGGATATCTGTGCCTGGATACTCTGCTTCGACCCCTGCCCGATGGCTAGCATCGCGATCACGGATGCCACGCCGATGATGATCCCCAGCATGGTGAGAAAGGTGCGCATTTTGTTTTTGGCCAGCGACCGAAGGGCTGCCTTAAGAAGATTTTTCAGTTTCATACTTCCTCCTCCACCGTTACCGGCATATTGGCTAGTTCTTCACGCGCATCCCTGGGTTTCTCCACCTCGATGGCTTTGATGATCCGGCCATCGCGAAAGGTGATATTCTGCTTGGTGAACGCTGCAATGTCAGATTCATGGGTCACGATCACCACGGTGATGCCCTGCCTGTTCAGTTTTTGGAAAATTGCCATCACCTCCAGGCTGGTGCGGGTATCGAGGTTTCCGGTAGGCTCATCTGCAAGAATCACCACCGGGTCGTTCACGAGCGAGCGGGCAATTGCCACACGCTGCTGTTCCCCTCCCGAAAGCTGGTTGGGAAAATGATGGCCGCGGTCGGCAAGGCCTACCGCTTCAAGGGCATTGACCGACCGCTGGTGCATCTCCTTTGAAGTGATTTTCTTGTTGTACATCAGCGGAAGTTCAACATTTTCCAACGATGAGGTCCGCGACAGCAGGTTGAACGACTGGAAAACAAACCCGATCTTCCGGTTGCGCAGGTTGGCAAGCTGGTCTTTTGAAAGACTGCTCACATCCACCCCGTCAAGCAGGTACTGCCCCCTGGTAGGAACGTCAAGGCAACCGATGATGTTCATGAAGGTGGATTTCCCCGACCCGCTTTTTCCCATGATGGCCACGAAGTCGCCCTGCCGTATGTCGACATTTACGCCACGAAGCGCATGCACCTCCACGTCGCCCATTTTGTAAATCTTTACCAGGCTTTTAACCGAAATAATTGTTTCGCTCATGTTAACGTCCTCCCCTGCCGCCACCACCCCGTTGCATTTGCGGTGCAAAAGGATTTTGTTGCTGTTGCTGTTGTTGCCCGGTTGCGGCAACCGTCGGGCTGGTGCTGCCGGTAATAACTTCATCCCCGGCATTGATTTTCCCGGTGACCTCGGTATTAAGTCCGTCGCTTAACCCGGTATGCACCCTGCGCGGTTTGATTGAATCACCGGTTTTTACCCATACCATGCCAAAATCGGATCGCCGCGGACGGTCACCCCAGCTTCGCGTGCCACCCTGTGGCGCTCCCTGCATTCCGCCGCCCGTTCCTGGCATGCCACCCGACATACCGCCCGATCCGCCTCTTCCGCCCTGAGCGGCCCACTTTTCGCGCTTCTTTTTAATTGAATCGGGCAGGTTTTTCATCATCTCATCGAGGTATTCCTGGGGCGGGGTAAAGCGCAGTGCGGTTGTAGGCACTTTTAAAATATCCTTCACTTCTTTTACCATCACGGTGATGTTTGCTGTCATACCCGGCAACAATTTCAGATCAGGATTCGGCACATCGATGATCACGGTATAGTTGACCACATTCTGTGTTACTACCGGCAGTAAACGTACCTGCCTGACGGTGCCGTTAAAGGAGAGTTCGGGATAGGCATCCACAGTGAATTTCACATCCAGGCCCACCTGTATCTTCCCGATGTCGCCTTCGTCGATATTCGCCTGAACCTGCATTTTGGTCAGGTCATTGGCAATGGTAAACAAGGTTGGTGTGCTGAAACTGGCAGCCACAGTCTGCCCCACATCCACCGCCCTCGAAACCACCACGCCCGAAATGGGTGCGATGATGGTTGAATAGCGCAGGTTGATTTTTGCACGGTTCAACGCTGCCTGGGCTGAGGAAGCATTGGTCACAGCCGTTTCGTAGGTGGAGAGCGACAGGTCATAGTCGGCCTGCGCCAGTACTTTCTGGTCAAACAACACCTTGGTCCGGTCAAAATCACGCTTCGACTGGTTCACCTGGATTTCGGCTCGTTTGAGCGATGCCCTCGCATCATCAACCGCCTGGGCCAGGAAAGTGGTGTCGAGGATGGCAATGACCTGCCCTTTTTTAACAACTGAATTGAAATCAACGTTGATCTTATTGATAATCCCAGAAACCTGGGTCCCTACCTGGACTGTTGTATCCGCACTAAGTGTGCCGCTGGCCCTCACCGTTACCTGAATGTCGCCCTTCTCGATTTTGGCGGTACGCCATTCAATGACCGTTTTTTTCGTCTTTCCGAAGAGAAAATAGGCAGCGACCGCTGCACCCAGAACAACAACGACAATAATGATCCAATATGCTTTTTTCATTGTAATTTTTAATTTTTAATTCTTAATTAAAAAGTGATTGCTTTCCCCTGGTAAAAGTCCAATATCTTTTGCCTGAAAATATAACTGTATTTCGCCTGGATGACACTCGACTGCGATTGGGTATACGCCTTTTTCTGGAGCAGGAAATCGATGGCACTCATGACACCCACTGAAAACTTGGATTCTGCATTTTTATAAACCGATTCAACCGCTGCAAGCTGCTGACGGGTTGCTTCCAGGCTTTTCATGGAACTGTGCATGTCGACGTATGATTGTTCAATGGTTTTCCGCAACACATTTTTGGTGTTCTGTTCTGAAAGTTGTGTCGTGATCAGGCTTATCCTGGCCTTTTCAATGCTGCTTTTAACCTGCCTGTTGCTGTAAATGGGTATTGAAATACCCATCGACAGCGACTGCCCGAGGTTATCCCATATCTGCTGGTAAAAAGGATACCCTTCAGGGTTTACACTGGTGCCTTTTTTCCTGGTGGAGGCGTAGTTCGAGTTCATGTTGGCGCCAAGGCTAACGCGGGGCCAGTAGGCGCCCTGGGCTATCTTCAGTCCCATCTCGGAGGCATTGGTTTTTATGGAAGCGCTCAGGATCTGCGGTTGAACGGCAAGCGACTTCTGGAAAATCTGCTCGTTGTTCTGCAGGATAACTTCGGCCGACTCGTCCATGGCAGGGATCACCACGTCAAAACCATCGGTAACCGGGATATCCATCAATTGCATCAGGGTCACCTTATCGAGGTCAAGTGAACTCTGGACCGTGATTACCGAAAGATTGTCGGTTGCCAGCTGGGATTTCATCTGCAGAAGGTCACCTTCAGGCGACTTCCCGGCATTCACCATTTTCCCTGTACGTTCTACCTGTGCCTTGGTAGACTCTACTGCCGCCTTTGCCACGCCAAGGATTTCATAATCCAGCAAAACCTGCAGGTAGGCGGTGGTAATGTTCAGGGTCACGTCGTTTTTAACCTTCTCAATGTCAAGTGCTCCCGACTGCACATTCAGCCGGTTTTGCCGGATGATATTTGTGTTCTGCAACCCGTTGAAAAGGTTATAGCTGCTGCTCACCCCAAGGTTTGCAGAGTAGTAGCTTTCGGTCACAAAGGAATTCGTGGTCGGGTTAACACTCTTGCCCACACTCATTCCCGTGCTGGCATTTGCGCTCAGACTGGGAATCCGGTTTGCTTTTGACTGCTCAAGGGTGACCTTGTTGAACTCATTGCTCATGCGGCTTACATTGACCGAAATATTACGCTGCAGCGCTGTATCGAGGCATTGCTGAAAAGTCCATGTCTTTGTCTGGCCGTTTGCCATTCCTGAAACAACAAACATGGTGATAAATAGCCAAATTGTTTTTTTCATAGTTGTATCAATCTGTAGGTTTGTCGTGGTTGATAATGCTGAACAACTGATCGCGGTAATGCTCGCTGATGGGTATCTCCTTTTTCCCTATGGTCAGCATGTGCTTCTGGATGAAGTCAATCTTGCTGAACGAAACGATGAAGGAACGATGCACCCTGATGAAGTCGTGCGGCGGGAGTTTTTCTTCAAGGGCCTTCATGCTCATCTGCGTAACGATGGGCTTGTCGGTTACGTATATCTTCACATAATCCTTTAATCCTTCAATGTAGAGAATGTCGCTGAGGTTGATTTTATAGAGTTTGTAATCGGCCTTGACGAATAAAAAATTCGGGGAGGTCACGATTTCCCTGATTGCCTGTTGCCCCATTGCCCGGTCGTGGAGATCCAGGTATTCCTGGGCCTTGTTGACTGCCTTGAGGAACCGTTCGAAAGAATAGGGTTTCAGAAGGTAGTCGATCACATCGAGGTCAAACCCCTCTTTTGCATAAGAAGAATAGGCGGTGGTGAAAATCACCAGCGGTTTATACTGCAGACTCTTCAGCAACTGTATCCCTGAAATATCGGGCATCTGGATATCGAGAAAAAGCAGGTCAACCTGTTCGGTACGCAAAACTTCCATGGCCTCCATGGCACTCCGGCAGGTTTTAACAAGCTCAAGGAACGGAACTTTTTTAATATTGTCCTCGATCAGGTCAAGGGCAAGCATTTCATCATCGATGGCAATGCAGCGTATCATGGGTTAGAAATTAATAAGCAGTTCGGCAACGTAAATAACTCCGTCGTCGCTGACGGTGAGCTGATGTTTGCCCGGATAGAGCAGTTCAAGCCGCCGCATGACATTCTTCAGGCCAATGCCCGATCCCTGTTCCGCGGCGCTGTCCATGTGCTTTGCAATGTTATTGCGTACGGTGAATAATATTCGTTTATCGGTGGCATCAAGATGGATACTGATCTCCGAGGGGCCCTGGTAGCTTACCCCGTGCTTGAAGGCGTTTTCAACAAACGGGATGAGCAGCAGCGGTTCGATCGAAAGCAGTTCTGCCGGGCCGTCGATGGCAAACCCGATCTTCACCTGGTCGGGCAGCCTCAGGCGCTGGAGTTCGATGTAACTTTGGAGGTATTCAACCTCCTTTCCAAGGCTTACTTTTTCATCTTTTGAATCCTGCAACATGTAACGCATGATCTGCGAAAGCTTGATGATGGCGTTTTCCGTTTCATCCGATTTCTTGCGTGCCAGGGAACAGATGTTGTTCAGGATGTTAAACAGGAAATGTGGATTGACCTGGGATTTCAGGAACGCGAGCTCCGACGACAGCTTCTCGGCCTCCATCTCCTTTTTCTGCCGCTCGTTGTTAAACCATGCCATGGTGATGCGCAGCGTGCTGCTCAGCGCAAAGGCCATGATCGCCGGGTAGACCGGGAACAACGCGGTGTGCCAGAAACTGAAAGGATGATGGTGCTCAACCAGTTCGGATGTACTGATGATGAAAATTACATTCAGCCCGCTGATCACCATCAGTCCGAAAACCAGCATCAGGAAGTATTCAAAAATTCTTTTTCTGAGTAAAAAACGCGGGATCAGCCACAGGTAGTTATAATAAAAATAACAGGCCATAAGCACCTGCAGGAACCATCCCATAATCATGAACCGCTCCCTGCCTGTCGAAGATTCGATAAAGAGCAGGGGAACCAGCAGGAAGGCGACCCATACCAGGATATGGATCCAGATCGTATATGGCTTTGAACGCAAACCGGGAATCTCTTCCATTGTTTTCATTATTTTTGGCGAAATTATTCAATTCAGGAATATCTTTCGAACAATATAGACAGGCTAAGCGTTTTTAACGATCGATGTGTTTTTTTCACCGATGATGGAAATAGGTAAGACTGAATAATTGCTATATTTGCCATTCATGTTAAATCAGAAATTACAACAGCGGCTCATCCAAAAACTCTCGCCCCAGCAGGTGCTGGTGATGCGATTGCTGCAGGAACCCATCCTTTCGCTTGACCAGCGCATCAAGCAGGAGATTGAGGAAAATCCTGCATTGGAAGAGAATACCAAAGACGAAGATGAACTTGACTCCATGGATGAAGAGCCTACGGTTGATTCTATCGATTCTGATGAAGATGAATTCCAGGAACAGGAACCGGCCTCCTCTGCAGATGACGAATTCAGTTTCGAGGATTATGTCGACGAGGAGGATATCCCGGAATACAGGCTTGTGGCGGATAACAAGAGCCCTGACGAGATAACCCGGGAGATCCCCATTATTTCCGGCATCAGTTTCCAGGATTACCTGATCAGCCAGATCGGACTGCACAAATTCACCGACAAGCAGTATATTATCGCGTCGACCATCATTGGCAACCTGGATGAATCGGGATACCTGTGCCGCGAGATTCCCGCCCTGGCCGACGATCTTGCATTCAATCAATCCATTGAAGCCACGCAGGCTGAAATCCTTGAGGTGCTTAAAATCGTTCAGACGTTTGAACCGGCCGGGATCGCTGCCCGCACCCTTCAGGAGTGTTTGCTGATCCAGCTTGAGAACAAACCCGACCGGACCTATGCCACCGACCTTGCCATCATCATCATAAAATTTTATTTCGATGAGTTCAGCAAGAAACATTACGACAAGATTCTGCTGAAAGGCAATATCTCGGAAGAGGAACTGCGTGAAGCCATTGCTGAGATCCAGGGACTCAATCCAAAGCCGGGGATTACGATTTCTGAAGTCTCGCGCGACAGCCAGTACATCATTCCCGATTTCCTGATCACCAACAACGACGGCATCCTCGAACTTACGCTGAACTCAAGAAATACCCCTGAACTGTCGCTGAACCGGGATTACATCAGCATGTTGCATGAATATGGCGGTGCAAAGCGAAAAACAGCTGAAAACGATGCGCTTGTTTTCATCAAGCAAAAGCTCGATGCCGCACGTGGATTCATTGATGCCATAAAACAAAGGCAGGAAACGTTGTACACGACCATGAAGGCCATCATGGATTATCAGCATGAGTATTTTCTTACCGGCGATGATATCAAGCTCCGCCCGATGATCCTGAAAGACATTGCAACCATTGTATCGCTTGATATTTCCACCGTTTCACGCGTTGCCAACAGCAAGTACGTTCAAACGCCTTTCGGCACCCTGCTCCTTAAAAGCTTTTTCAGCGAGTCGATGCTGAATACCGAAGGGGAGGAGATCTCGACCCGCGAGATAAAAAAGATACTTTCCGACAACATTGAAGCAGAAAACAAATCAAAGCCGCTCACCGACGATGAACTGGTCGACCTGCTGAAAGAGCAGGGTTACCAGATTGCCCGCCGTACGATCGCCAAATACCGCAAGCAACTCAATGTCCCGGTAGCCCGCCTCAGAAAAGAACTTTAATACCTGTTGCCCGATGGAAACAAAAATTGCCAGGGGAATATCCTGGCTCTTTCACCCCTTGCTGATTCCCGTCTACACCCTGTTAATGCTGCTGAACCTCGATATTTTCACATCCCACCAGGTTCCGGTTTTATATAAAAAGATCCTCGTGGGCATCGTGCTGCTGACCACCTTTGTCCTTCCACTTTCAGCCACCTGGTTCATGGCAAGGTTTAAACTGGTCTCCTCATTTTTTCTGAGGACCAAAGAGGAGCGCATCTACCCGCTACTCGTGGTATCGGTTTTCTACTATGTTACCTACTTCCTCATGAGAAGCACCCACATTACCTCCATCTTCAGCTATTACATGCTTGGCGCCACCCTGCTGTCGATCATGTCGCTGGTGGTGAATTTTTACCGCAAGATCAGCCTGCACATGATTGGCATTGGCGGTTTTACCGGACTTTTTCTTGGACTTGCCCTCAATTTCGGGATTAACCTGACCATAGAGGTGACGGCAGCCATCATGCTGGCAGGGGTGATTGGCTTTGCCAGGTTAAAATCAGACTCCCATGACCCTGCCGAAATTTACTCCGGCTTTATCATGGGAGCTTTAACAATGACTTTGCTGATGATGATTCTCTGATCAGAAAGGCAGCAGTACAAAACCGATTGAAACCGGGTACATATCCACACCCGTTCCTTTTGTAAAAATACTGGAAAGCGAATAGTAGCCAGTAAGATGGAACCATTTATACCCTACCCTCAGCGTTGGGCCATAGGCGAATTTCTCGATGCCTTTGATATCCTTTACAGAATATCTGAGGGTGCCGGAGGTTTTAAAAAGGTAGTCGTCACCCACCCATTTTGAATGTCCGTAAATCATGTAGCCCGCTTTGAAACCCACACCCACGGCCAGCTTGCTTTTCGATTTGAATTTGAATTCGAGGGGAATTTCAAGATATGGCAACGTAAGTTTGCTTCGTTTGTAGCTCTCAGTACCAGCCACCTTCACAAACGGGAATGCTGCAGTGTCGCTCTGCAGGAACTTATAATTCCAATAGAGGTTGTGGACAGTGATCGCCAGTCCGATGGAAAAACTGAAGTTGCTCTTCCCAAAAGGCATGTTATAGCTTGCGCCAACATTGACCCCCTGGTTGATGGTCCGGGTTTTCATTCCGGATGGCACGTTCATCCAAAGATCGGTGAACATTCCGACGCCTATGCTGATCCTTTTCTTCGCGGAGGCATTAACCACCTGCGAATTGCCAGTATGAGGCGCAAGGATGAAAATCATGATAATGGCAGCTGTTAAGCTGGTCAGGGTGTGTTTTAAGCTCTTCATATTTTTGGTGTTTGCCTGTTGACAAAAGTAGGTAATTAATTTGATAACGCTCTGCCGGCCGTAAAATTGGATCAGCCCCATAAGTTTTCGGGATAAACGCCGATCCTGACAAGTTCCCTGATGCTTTTTACAACGGCCCCGCGATCCTCCTTGTAGGTCATCCCAAACCATTTCTCATCGCACTGGAGAATACGCACCGAAGCCGTTCCTGTTTTAATCAGGTCGTTCACAACGCTGGGAATATAAAATTCAGCCTTGAGATTTCCGGCGTTCTGTGCGATAAACGTCTCAAATCCACGATTGAGGTACCCGAAAAATGATGGCGTAAATCCCCAGAAATTCATTGAAACAATGGTATTCTCATCAACGGCCACAAGGTTGCCTTCTTCGTTTTTGTAAGCAATCCCGTTCCCGGTCCGTTCGATTTGCGTACGTTCAACCACATCCACCAGGAAGGAGTTTTCATCCGGCTGGCACACACCCCTCGAAACCGCGCCGAATTCCGACAGGGTTTTCCCGACATGATAGCCTACCATGCAGTAATCGTTGCTTTGGCTGGCGACCCAATCCTTGTAATATTCAACGAGGGTTTCGAAAGCCCGGCGGCCGTAAAAGTCGTCGCCGTTGATCACGGCAAACGGCCCGTCGATTTTACCGGCGGCCATCATCACAGCGTGACCTGTTCCCCAGGGTTTGCTGCGGTTGTCGGGAATGATGATCCCCTCGGGCACCATCCAGGTCTCCTGGAAAACATAATCGATGGCGATCTTGTCCTTCAGCCGTTCCACGAAGATCTCCTTGAAGTCATCCTCGATCTGCTCCTTGATGATGAAGATCACCTTGCCGAACCCGGCCCTGATGGCATCGTAAATCGAGTAGTCGATGATCGTTTCGCCTGTCGGACCGATCTGGTCAAGCTGTTTGAGCCCGCCGTATCGGCTGCCCATACCGGCAGCAAGAATTAACAGTGTTGGTTTCATAGTTGGGAACATTATTTCCACGAGCGCAACTTATGCCCGGCTATTGCAAAATAAAAAATGAACAGGTAACAGGGAATGGCAATCCAGTATGCCTGCTGGGGTGACCACAAATCGGAGAGCATCCCCCAAACCAGCGGGAGGATCGCACCGCCGGCAATGGCCATGATCAGCAGGGCGGAACCTGTTTTAATGAACTTTCCAAGATCATGAATGGCGAGCGGCCATATGGCTGGCCATACGATGGCGTTTGCGAGCCCGAGCAACCCTACGAACAGGATGGTGTACGGCAGAATCAGCACAACCGGTTTCAGCGTCATGAGGTCAAGAAAAGGAAAACTGAAACGGGCCTCTACCGGAACCGATACGGTAAGGATGGTAAAACAGATGCCCAGCACGGCACTCCAGGCCAATGCAGCTTTTTGCGATATTACCCGGGGGATGAGCACGATCCCGAGAATGTACCCAATAATCATTGCGATCAGTACCAGGGAGGTGAAATTCTTGGCCGACTCCAGCGGAACCTTGATCGCCAGTCCGTAACGGATGATGGTGTCGCCGGCAATGACCTCCACGCCAACATAGAAGAAAAGGGTGATCACGCCGAGGATAAGATGGGGAAACCCGAAAATCGACTTCCGGGATAACGCGTATTCCGTACCTGATTCGGAATCCTCCTCCGCTTCAACTTCAGGGAGCGGCGCCTTGCGAATAAAGAGTCCCAGGATAAAAAGGACCGCGGTCATCACGAGGTACGGGTTGATCACGCGCCGGGCGAGGGAATCGAGGGCCGCCATCCGTGCATCATGGCCCAGGTTTTCAAGACTTTTTACGAAAGCGTCGCCGTCGTGCAGGATAAAATAGGCCAGGATCAGCGGTGCAATGGCACCGGCAAGTTTATTGCAGATGCCCATGATGCTGATGCGGCGGGCAGCCGTTTCCCTTGGCCCGATGATGGTGATGTAGGGATTGGATGCTGTTTGTAAAATCGCCAGGCCGGTCCCGAGTACGAAAAGGCCCGTCAGGAACAGTCCGAAGGTGCGTGTGAGGGCTGCCGGGACAAACAGCAGGGTGCCAAGCGCCATCACCCACAAGCCGACCATCATGCCGTTGCGGAAACCGGTTTTTTTAAGGACCCAGGAAGAAGGCAATGCCATTACGGTGTAGGAGATATAAAAGGCAAAAGCCACGAACAATGCCTGGAAATTGGAGAGTTCGCATGCGATCTTCAGGTATGGGATCAGGATCCCGTTAAGCCAGGTAACAAATCCAAAAATGAAGAAGAATACCCCGATGATGGTGATGGAAAGTACATAACTTCCTTTCGACTGTTCATTGATCGGTTTGCCAGCCTGCTGTGCCATGATGGAAGATTTAGTGAATTCCTGTTATTTCCCCGCAAAAATAGGGAATTATGTTGAAATATCACCAGGTTACGTGTGGACGAAGGACGTAGGACACTGAGGTTCCCGAAGTGTCCCAATTCACCCGTTCACCTGTCCACCTGTCCGCCTGTCCACCTGTCCACCTCTAATCAAAATCCTCCTCCTCGCCAGGCCGCACGGGTCCGGTTTCCTTGAAGATGTTTTTGTGCTTGATCATTTTCCCGTCGACGATAAAAACGATCGATTCGGCGATGTTGGTTGAATATCCGGCAATCCGGTCAATCTGGGTCAGGATGATCATCAGGTTGGTGGCCACCACGATCACTTCGGTTTTGTGCATCATTTCATCGAGAATACGCGACGAAACGGCTTGAACCTTCTCTTCAATAGCACTGGCCGATACAAAGATATCCTTGACAAACGTGGTGTTGCGGGTATTCAGGATGGTAATTACATCCTTCACGATAATATCGGCCATGTTGGACAGTTCGTCGATATGAAGTTCGGCCAGGATTTCTCCGTACTCGCTTACTCCTTCCACTTTCGATGAAATGTTTACAGCCAGGTCGCCCAGGCGTTCCAGGTCGTTGTTCATCTTCAGGGCCGACATGATCAGCCGCAGATCGGTTGCCACCGGTTGCTGGAGGGCAAAAATACGCTGGCATAGCTTGTCAATCTTCACATCCAGTTTATCCACCTTGTTGTCAAGTTCCACAACCTGCTGTGCAAGTTCAATGTTGCATGTCAGCAACGCTTCCAGTGCATTGTGGACCTGGTCATATACCAGGTTCCCCATTTTCAGGATCCGCTTGTTCAGCTTTTCAAGTTCGAGTTCAAAATGACGTTCCATATTTTTGATTTACGATTTACGATTTACGATTTACGATTTTGGATTGACGATTTACGATTTACGATTTTGGATTTGGTTGAGAGGGTGCAAGTTGTCAGGACCCGAAATCGTCAATCGTAAATCGTAAATCGTAAATATACAATTCTTTCTCCTGGCTCTGGTGGAGCAATCAACCGAACCGGCCGGTGATATATTCTTCTGTATGCTTTTTATCGGGTGTGGTAAAGATCTTTTTCGTTTTCCCGAATTCGACCAGTTCGCCGATGTAGAAAAAGGCTGTGTGGTCGCTCACCCGTGCAGCCTGTTGCATGTTATGCGTCACAATGACGATGGTATAGTTCTTTTTAAGTTCGAAGATCAGTTCCTCGATTTTCGCGGTGGAGATGGGATCAAGTGCACTGGCCGGTTCATCCATGAGGATGATCTCCGGCTCAACCGCCAGGGTGCGCGCAATGCACATACGTTGCTGCTGCCCTCCGGAAAGTCCCATGGCCGAATCCTGGAGACGGTCCTTGACCTCCTCCCAGATAAATGCTTTTTTCAGGGAAGATTCCACGATCTCCTCAAGCCGCGCCTTGTGGTTGATCCCGTTGATCCGCGGGCCATAAGCCACGTTTTCAAATATCGACTTAGCGAAGGGGTTTGACTTTTGAAACACCATTCCAACCTTTTTGCGGAGGTTGACCACATCGATCTGCTTGTCGTAAATGTTGAGCGAATCGACCAGTACCTCCCCGGTGATGCGCACATTCGGGATCAGGTCGTTCATACGGTTCAGGGTACGGAGAAAAGTTGACTTCCCGCATCCCGAGGGGCCGATAAAGGCCGTTACTTCCTTCTCGGGAATATCGAGGGAAATGGAGTTCAGCGCCATCTTGGCCCCGTAAAACAGGGTTAAATCCCTCGTTTTTATCTTAACTTCTTTCATATTTCAAATTTATTCACTTACCTGATTGACCCGACGGGTTTATTTCGACAAGTCAGGAATTTGATTCTGTTTGTTCCCAAGCGGATTGATAAAACCCGTCGGGTCATAACTTTCATTTTACTTTTCTCCGGAGCCTGGCCCTTATAATAACAGCGGTTAAATTTAAGGTAAATGTAAGTAGCAGCAAAACCATGGTTGTGGCAAACTGGATAGGCAGGGTTTGATCAACGTTTGATGACTGTGTTGCCATGATGTATATGTGGTATCCCAGGTTCATGAACTGGTCGCTCAACGAGGTCGGAAGCGTGGCAAGGTAATAAGCGGCACCGGTGAATAGGATCGGGGCAACCTCGCCGGCCCCGCGACTCACCGCCAGGATGGTGCCGGTCATGATCCCGGAACGGGAACCGGGAATAACGATCCGCCTGATGGTTTCCCACTTGGTGGCACCCAGGGCAAGACTGGCTTCACGAAGCTCACGGGGGACCGTGCGAATGGCCTCTTCAACAGATACAATCACCACAGGGAGAGTGAGCAGTGCCATGGTCAGGCTTGCCCATAGAATGTTCGGCTGGGCCCATTTCAGCTGACCTCCAAAAAAAACAGTGTCCATCCCGCCTCCCACAAACTTGATGAAGAATCCAAGTCCGAAAAGTCCAAAGATGATGGAAGGCACGGTGGCCAGTGTCCTGACGGCAAAGCGTATGGTTTGTGCCAGTTTCGATTTTTCATGGGCATATTCGGTAAGGTAGATGGCCGTAATGGTTCCAAAGGGAACTGCCGCAACCGACATGATCAGGACCAGGAGTGCAGTTCCGTAGATGGCCGGGAAAATCCCGCCTTTCATCATGCCGTCGTACGGAAAAGTCGTGAGGAATTCCCATGAGAAGGTTCCTTTTCCCCCAATGATGATCACGGTAAGCAGGATGATGATTGCCGCGATGATCAGGAAGGCGGAGAAAGCCGTTAAGCCAATGAAAAATCCGCCGGTTATGCTATTTCTCCTGCTCATGATTGTTTACCTTGAAAACGTTTCACCAATTTACCCTTCACATAAAATTCTGCCAGGGCATTTAAACTGAAGTTGAAAATAAAGAGCAGGGATCCGATCAGGAAGAGCACGTTGTAATGTGTATCCCCGAAAACTACTTCTGCCATCTCTGCACCGATGGTGGCCGCCAGGGTCCTGACAGATTCAAATGGGTTCACCGAGGTCATGGCCGCATTTCCCGTTGCCATAAGGGCAATCATGGTCTCCCCAAAAACCCTCCCGATTCCAAGCAGGATGGCTGCGAAGATTCCGGGTGTGGCCGCTGGCAAAATCACGAATAATGCTGTTTGCCATTTCGAAGCCCCCAGCGCCAGGCTGGCTTCCGTGTATGTTCGTGGCACAGCCGTCAGGGCATCTTCGGTAATGGTAAAAATAATTGGGATGGCAGCTAATGCCATGGCCACACCACCTACAAAGGCATTTAAACGACCGTCGTATCCAAAGATATTCTGGAAAAAGGTGGCCATCACCATAAGAGCGAAAAACCCGATGACTACCGATGGAAATCCAGCCAGAAGTTCGATGGCCGGTTTGATCAGTTCACGAAGCCAATATGGCGCAAAGGCTGCTGAAAACAGAGCGGCCAGGATAGCTATGGGTGCTGCAAACAACATCGCGATGAGGGTTATTTTCAGGGTGCCGACAAAAAGCGGGATCAGCCCGTACCTGGGATTGTCGGAAACCGGAAGCCAGTGCTTCCCGGCAAGGCTTTTAAAGGTTGCTTCGTCCGAACCGTGAGTAACGGTATCTGCCGTCTGGACCTGGTTTTCGATCATCATGGTGTCTTTTGTCGTAACACCATATTGTTCCTGACCGGAAGTATTGGTCTGACCTTTAGCTTTTTCTCCGTATTGTTCCTGTTTCTGAACCTGTTCAACTTTCGGAGCCTCCTTTTTCCTGGTTTGAAAAATGGGCAGTGATTCCTTGAACACAAAGAAGAAGATCAGTACAATGATGGCTATTGAAAGGAATGCCACCCCCGTAATAATCTTTTCAGAAAGAAATTCCGACCACCGGAATTTTTTCTTTAATGATTCCTTTGTGAATACAAATGCTTTTTTATCCGTTTGATTGTCCATTTTGCCATTTTAACGATGAAGGGCAACATTTTTCAATGTCGCCCTCATCGATTCGCACATCAGATATTAACCAAAAACTGCTTTAAATTATTTTACCGGGAAATAGCCAATCTCTGTTACAAGTTTCTGTCCTTCAGGACCTAAAATCCAGTCAATATAGGCCTTGGTTTCACCGGTCGGCCTGTTCCGCAGGTACATGTAAAGAAAACGGGTGATGGGATATTGTCCGCTTTTTACTGTTTCAGCATTGGCAACATAGGCCTGGCTTTTGTCATCCTTTTTCACCATGCAGTGTTTCACGCCGGTAGCATAGGCTGCTCCGCCGTAACCAATCCCGTATTTATCCTTTGCAACGGCATTCACCACAGCGGCGGTGCCGGGCAGAGTCTGGCAGCTTGCAGCATAGTCGGTCTTTACTACATTGTCCTTGAAGAATACATAGGTGCCCGAGCTGTTTTCACGGCCGTAGAGTTTGATATCCTGGTCAGGTCCGCCAACTTCTTTCCAGTTGCGTGTTTTACCTGAAAAAATGTTGCTAAGCTGTTTCAGGGTAAGCTCACCAACCGGGTTGGATGCGTTCAGAAAAATGGTAATACCATCCTTTGCACAGGGAATTTCAATCCCCATGGATGCATAACGTTCTTTCAGCTTGTCCATTTCCGACTGCTTCATCGGGCGGCTTGAGTTGCAGATGTCGGTTGCACCATTGATCAGCGCAGAAATTCCTGTTCCTGAACCGCCGCCTGTTACCTGAACAACGGTTTCCTGATGTGCTTTCATATAAACTTCGGCCCATTTCTGTGCCAGGATGACCATGGTATCAGAACCTTTTACCGTTATTTTTTTAGGAGCGGGCATAAAGGCGAAAACCAGCAGGGCGATCATGATCACGCCGGTTAAACTCAAAAATTTTGTTGACTTTTTCATATCTTGATTTTTAAATATTTTTTTTAATCCGAATTAAAACTTAGCCTGAATACGTAAGGTAAGCACGTTCTGCTTCAGCAAATTGGTATAATCGTATGAACCGGGAATATTGTTGACTGTGTAACTGGATGTGATTTTTTTGGCCGTTGTTTTTTCATTCATCGGGATATCATACGCGAGGGAAATCTTGATGTTATCATCAAAGAAATAGGTCCAGCATAATGAAATCTGGCTGTATGCAAGGTCTGAAAGGCCGCTCGTATAGGAATTGCTGACAACCGTTTTGTTTACGACATTGTTGACAAGGGATGATCCTTTTCCAACGGTGTAGGTAGTTGTTTTTGTGGCAGGGCTTGCACTGTATCCTTTAACACCAAGGTCGGTTCCGGCAAGTTTCGTATTGGGGTCGAAATGATCATAACGGAACGTAAACTGGTTGCGTTTCCCGATGTTCTTGATCACGTAAACATAATAACCCGAAAAATTCCTGGTAATATTCGGTCTTACGTTGGTGGTTTTTGTGGTCGTGGTGGTGATAGTAAGGGTATCATTCGTTTTGTTGAATGCCTGCGAGGTGGCAGTAGCCGTGGTTGTGGCGCTGTATCCTGGGAAAGCATTCGCACCCATGATGTATTCGCCCTTTACGATAAGTCCGCCGAGAACATCAGCATAGAACTGGGCTTCCACGCCAAACCAGTTGCGGTTTAATGCACTTCCAACCTTTACAGCTTTATCTTTCGTGTAATCTGATTTAAGCACGGTGTCGGTCGTGGCTTTCAGGAAACCATAATATCCGTGAGCGCCAATGGTCAGGGCACCCCATTTCCCAAACTTAAAACCGTAGGTTAAACGGGCCATAAGATCTTTGTAGTTGTCGAAATCCTTGTTGTCAGGATTGGTGTTGGCACCCGCAGCATCGGCAATGGTAAGTCCGTCGTTCCCGTTGAACATGGCCAACTGGAATTTTAACGGGATCGAAGGGGGTGTTACTTCAAGTTTCGCACCAATGGCATATTCGCCAGGGTACAGGGTAGTGATTACTCTTGAGCGCTCCAGTGCTTCCAGGTCGGAAGAGGAGTATTCCACTTCATAGTTGGGTCTGTTGAATTTACCAACCCATAATGAGAAGGTTTTTGAAAAGGGGGCATTCAGTTTGGCATATGCTTCCTTGATTACGAAGTTACTCGGCTGGAAATCCGGCTGCAATACAAAAGCAACGCCCTGAGCCGGCTCATACTGCAGTTTAAAACGGGCTCTGCGAATGGTCAGATAATTATTTGGATAGGCATTTGCTGCTTCAAAATGCTGCCACTGGGCCTGTACATAACCCGATATCTTAATTTTTGTCAGTTTCGCGAGGTCAGCTTCAGCTGTAGCCAGGCGATCTTCAACACCGCTGATCTTGTCACCTAAGGTGCTCACATGTTCTTTCAGGGTGTCCTGTTCTTTTTTCAGTTGATCAGTCTGGCCTTGCGCCATCGTTCTGCTTGATAACATCAGCATCGGCAGTATCAGTCCGAGCGTCAAAAGGAAGGTTGTAAATCTTTTCATTTTTTTGGGTTTTAATTTGCAGCAAAGGTATTGCGCCCCCACTTTGGCAATGTTAACCCAAGATTACGTTTATGTTAAATAATTGTTAACTGAATTTTCCCAATCCCATTTAATATACTGATGATCAATGCGTTTAAACCAATATTCCACATGATTCTCCATAAATCGGGAAAAATTACCAGGGTACCGGACCTATTTTCCCGGCGATTTGTAGGTAATTGTAAATTTAGTTCCATTAACATTATTCAGTTCAAGGTCACCTTCGATTTGCTGGCACAGGATCTGAACAACCTGCAACCCCATGCTTTTATATTGGTCAAGTGCAACACCGGCCGGCATGCCGATACCATCATCCTGAAGGATAAGGCAGTAGTTGCCGCTGATCTGATCTGTTTTGAAGGAAATCCGGATACTCCCCGAACGTCCGTCGGGGAAGGCATGTTTATATGAATTGCTCAGGATCTCATTGACTATTAACCCGAGCGGGATGGAGGCCTCAATGTCCATCACCGATTCGTCGGCTTCGAAAGTTAGCTCAATATCACGGCGGTTGTAAGTGCCTGCAATCACCGAAGCAAGCGAACGGAGATAATCCGAAAAGGAGATATTCTCAAAATCCTTCGACCTGTAAAGCATCTCATGCACAAGCGCCATGGTGCGTATGCGCAGTTGCAAATTGGTCAGGGACTGAAAAAGTTCCTGGTTTTTTGTCTGCGCCATTTGCATGTTAATCAGGCTGACCAGGATGGCAAAATTATTTTTAACCCTGTGGTGGATCTCCTTCAGCAGATTTTCCTTTTGTTTGGTACCTTCCATTATTTCAAGTTCTTTTGTTTTTCTTTCCTGGATGTCGCGTGTAACACCTACCATCCCTTTAAATACTCCCGTGTTTGGATCAAAAAGCGGGTTGAGTATCGATTCAACCCAAAAGCTGGTTCCGTCCTTTTTCTTTGCCTTGTAAATAAACTGCTGGGGTTCACGTGTATCCAGCATTTCCTGGAACATTTGTTCCGTATACGCTACGTGGGCAGTGTCTGTCATGGCAGAAGACGACAACTGCACGATCTCGTCGGGAGTGTAGCCGTATATTTTTACAGATGCCGGGGAGGAGTAGGAACATTCTCTCTGACTATTCATGTGGATGATGAAATCCACTGAATTTTCGGAGAGAAAGCGGAATTGCTTTTCCCGTTCACGGGTTTGCTTCTCTGTTTCTTGCCTGTCCTTGATTTCATCCGATAGCTGCAGGTTCAGCTTCTGCACATCCCATCTCATGCGACGGGTATAAAGTAGCTGGAAAACAAATACAATCATCAGCACCGCGGTCAGCCCGGTTAGGATTTTTACAAAAGTAAGCTGGTTGTGCTGGTTTGACTCATTCAGAGCCCCGATTTCATGGGTCGTTTTCAGCAGGATGCCCGCAGCCTTTATCCGATCAATTTCCTGGTTGGCCTCCAGAATGGAGAAATTGTTTTTGTTCCTTTCATGGTCGATGGATGCACGAACTGCATTGTATTTCTTGGAATATTCCAGGGTTGATTTGTAATCTCCCGTCTGCAGGTAATACCTGAACAGGTGCCGGTAGCAATTTTCAACCAGGTTTTTCCGGTCATTCTGTATTGCCAGACGTAACCCCCTGTCGAGGTAAATCTTGCCTGAGTCAGGTTTACCCATCATGTAAAAATCGCCACCGATGTTGATCAGCGAACTGTTGACCTCCTCGTGTGAGTGGAGTTTTTCTCTGACATCTAAGGCTTTCTTGTTATATAACAGCGAATTACGATAGTCTTTTTTCTGAAAATACACATGTCCGAGGCGGGTAAATACGGTACCCATTAAACCTTTCTCACCGGAATCTGCCATTTTGAGAAGTTCCTGGTAATAATCCAGGGCTTCATCATTCTTTCCCTGATCAAGGTAAAGGCTTCCGATGTTGTTCCGTACGATGAATTCATCCTGGGAGTCACCCGCCTGGTGGTAAACGGCCACGGCAGCGTTATAAAATTTAAAGGCGGTTTCATACGCTTTGTTGCTCTGATAGGTTGCGGCCAGGTGGTCAAGGAAAATCCCGGTCGATACCGGATTATTGGTGCTTTTTGCCAGTTTTAGCCCCTTCTCAAAGAAACTCAGTGCTTTGTCATTATTTGCCAGTGAACTGTTCAGGGAACCTATGAGTACCAGGATGTTCAGCTCACCGCCTATATCCTTGCTCATGTGATAAATACTTGAAGCCGCCAGGTAATGTTCCTGTGCAAGCATGAATTTACGCTTCCGGGAAAAATAATCGCCAAAAAACATCCTGGCCCTGGCTTTCAGCAGGCAGTTGTTCTCCTGGATGGAGATTTTCAATGCGGTTTCTATGTTTCTGAAAGCCTGTTCAGGAAGTGTATCCCAGATCAGCCGGGCAATTTCAAGGTCGATTTCCGCCTTCTGCACCTGGCCCTTGTGGGGCATCAGCCGATAAAGGCTATCGCGCACACATCGGTCGAGCGGGGTGTATTGGGCGTATGATTCCCGGGCTAACAGAGACAAAAAAATCACTGAAATCAAAATCCATCTTTGCATACAGTGTCTTTGCGGCCAAAGATAATAATTACATTCAGAACACGAATGAAAAGTTATCCTGCAACTGTTTGAGCTTGAAAAAAATTACAAACTCAAACGTTCAGTATCATTTAAGTACCCTGATTTCCGGGAAGACCGGTCAGTCTGCCTGGGAATTAACGCCGGCTTTGAACTTTCTTTTTGCCTTGTTCCATTCCTGCAACAGCCTGATCCCTTCCATGGCCAGGCGTTCCTGCCTTGCCTGTGAAACATGAACATCCTGCATATCTTTGAGGATGGTATTCCGTTGATTTTTCCAGTTCCGGATCTCATCGATCAGCCCTACCGGGTAATGTTCTGTAAAAAGCGGGTGGCGGGCCGTTACATGCAGATGTTTAACCCGTTTTACAGATTGTTCAAGTGAATATCCTGAAGAAGGAACCGGTCCATCAATTTTCTCCAGCATCCTTTTAAGTTTCTTCTCGATCACCGACGATAACAACCATGCGGCCTCAAGGTAGAATTCGTTACTGACAGCAGTCTCTATTCTGGCAAGCATCTTTTTTGCACCGCCGTCCTGCATTTTATGCTTCTTTTTATCCTTTTTCATTTGACAAAAATTAATTCCGCTTTTAATATGCCTGAAAAAAATGATGGTAAAGATACTAATTTATAGAAACGGTCTGACGTGGCACGTGGGACGTGCACATCAGCACATCAGCACATCAGCACATCAGCACATCAGCACATCAGCACATCAGCACATCAGCACATTATCACAAGGTTTCAACTTGCTGTTTTTCTTTGTTTTATATTGCCGGAAATGGCTTTTTACTGCTTTTTTAACAAAAATTTAACCCCGGTTTATTAAAGAAATTGTAATTTTGCACGACAATTTGTATAAATAAACATATCAAAGATGAGTATTGAAAAGAAAATTTTAAAAGCCAAACCTGTTTGCAAAGTTAAATTCTCTCTCTCGGGAGATCAGTATACATCCGCATCGTCGATCCTGCTCCTGGGCGACTTCAACAACTGGCAAATGGGAGAAACCCCATTTAAAAAGGCAAAGACCGGCGTATGGTCAGCTTCCGTCGACCTGGAGACTGGCAAAGAGTACCAGTTCCGTTATCTTATCGACGGCACAACCTGGGAAAACGATCCTGAAGCTGATAAATACGCTCCCAGCGGACTCGGTTCCGAGAATTCCGTTCTTGCACTCTAAGTAGCGATTACTTCTTTTCCAAACGTTGCTTGATCCCGCGCATGATCTTCAGTGGCGTGTCGGTGATCACCATATTGTATATCCAGTTGGGAACACTCCCTCCCGGATCGACAAATCCCTCAAGGGTAATATGGACAATCCCGTTCTTCATATCCTGGATAACCCATTTCTGCCAGTACTTTTTGATACGGACATATTTGGGGTTTTCCGGGATTACATTGAACAGCGGCACGGAGGAAATGGTGCGTATGCCTGACTTGGAATCTATGGTGATGGTGGCATCGACGCACAGGTCGCGGTCGGTTACCGGCCACGGCGCGCCATAAACGAGGTAGTATTGGATGTGCTTGTCTTTTTCATACAGCAGCACATTGATCTCCCTCAGGTTTTTGTCCCACCAGTCAACGTTCTTGACATTCCCGATCAGGTTGCACACCTGGTCCATCGGGGTATGGAGATCGGCCTCGCCGCGGAAGGATTTGAGCGCACTCCCTGCATCCTTGCGCGTATAGATTTTAATCCCATCCTTTTCTTTGATGAACTCCCATTCCTGGGCAGAAACATCTGCAGCAACCGTTACCAGGAGCATGAAAATAAAAAATCCCAGGAGTGTTTGTTTCTTCATTGGGGCAGCTCAATTTCCGGCAAAGTAACGGCAATCTTTCGGGATACCCAAACACCGAATTGGAAAAACTTAACACAGTGAAGGAACCCGACTCCGGGAAAATGATTCAATGGAAAGTGCAGGAACCTGCATGATACTTACCTTTCCCCTGAATTATCAAATTCGAATTTGACCTCCTTATCCTTCTTTTTCGTGGTGCTGAGGTTAAAGACCATGCCGCCATAAATGATGGGCGCATCGCGCTTCCTGACCGACTCCTGCACCAGCACAGGCGTATCAACGGTGCTTTTGACAGCGTTGGTGTTGAACAAGTCGGAAACAGTGATTAGAAAGGAAATTTTCTTTTTCCAGAAATCCTGGCGGAAACCGAGGTTGACAACCCCGTTGGGATATCGCATTCCCTGGGGCGTGAGCACCGACGACCGGTATTGCAGGTTTACCTGTACGATAGTGGTTTTTGTAATGCTTACCGAGGCATTCACCTTGGCATTCCACGAAAGAGCTGCTTTGCTTTTACTGTATCCGATATTGGAGGCATCGATCTCGTTGTAATACCCCGACGCGCTGAAATTGAGATTCAATAGTTTAACTGGTTGTGCATTCCCGCTGAAATCAATCCCGGCGCTCTGGTCATGGACCAGGTTTTTCATGGTAGTCATCAGGATCGTATCGTGCAGGGTATAGGTAATGGTGGTAAATCCATTTTGCCTGTAACGGTAAAAAACGGAAGGGATCAGGGTGAAATGGCCCGGTTTCACAGCATAACCGAACTCCACTGAATGAATATCCTCCGGTTTGAGATCCGGGTTGCCGATGTAAAAGCTCCTCGGATCACGGTATTCAGGTACCGGGTTGAGATCTTCAGGCCGGGGCCGGTTGACCCTGCGACTGTAGTTAAGCTGCCACTCATTTTTCCCTGAGGAAAGGGAAAGGTGCAGGGTCGGGTAGATTGCAAAGGCGACCTGGTTAACCCTGGCATTCCTTGTAATAAAATCGAGGTTAACCAACGATAGTTCCGGCCGGAGGCCGGCCATGAATGAGAATTTTTTGATCGTGCAGGAGAGTGTCCCGAAGAGGGCATGAACAGTTTCATTTCCCTTGTAATGGTTGGTCAGCACCGTATCGTCATCCCATGATCCGGTTTCGTTGTTATGATGCGTCACACGGAACTCCTGGTCGGAAACCTGGATGTTGCCGTCATACCCGGCCTCCATGGAGGCATCCTTCCATAACGGCCGGGAATAGGTAATGGCCAGGTTTACCCGTTTATCCAGGTTGTGGTTGTAATTATAGTCACCGGCATCAGCCATTTGCGGAAGCTTATACGCTGTTGAATAGGTGTAGTTCTCGTGTTCGTCATCATACTGGAATACAAAATCGGCCCTGAGCTTGTGTTCGGTTTCCTTGTTAAAGGTGTGTTCAAAGTAAGCATTGGCTCCCAGGCTGGTTTCGAAATCGGGTCCCGCCTGGGTACGTGTGAACTCCTCCGTTGGATGGAGAGAGTCATCTTTATACAGATTATAGGTGTTGGTAATCCGGTCAAGCGCCCTGTAATTCATGTTGGCCGAAATGCCCGCAACGTCCTTGTCACTGATGCTCCAGTCGGTTCCAAGGGTCGCAAGGTTTGACACGGGCCTGGCATACCCGCTTGAATTCTGATAAAGCCAGGTTGAGCGGCGGGCAATCGTATCAATTGTTTGTGAATTCAATTCCGAATTTCTCCAGCGGTAATCTTTCCTGAAACCGTAACTCCCGTAGAAGTTAAACTTGCCGGTGTTCATGTTGAGTTGTATGTTGCCCGAGTAGCGGTTGTTGTTCCCGATGTTCCCCCCGGCGCTTCCGTTAAAGCCCGCCTTCCTGTTTTTCTTCAGCACGATGTTGATGATTCCTGCCGTACCATCGGGGCGATACCTGGCCGATGGGTTGGTTATTACCTCGATCCGCTCGATGAGGGATGCCGGCATCTGGTCGAGGTTGGTCACCCCGGCCAGCGCCGAAGGCCTTCCGTTGACCAGGATGGTCACATTCCCCGAACCCCGCAGGCTGATATTCCCGTCCATGTCGACCGAAACGGACGGGATATTCTGCAACACCTCGGTAACGGTTCCTGTTTGGGCCATGATATCCTGCTGCACGTTGAAAATCTTGCGGTCGATCCGGTTGACCATCATGTTTTTCTCAGCGCTCACCGTTACTTCCTCCATGTTGACCATGGTCGGCGCCAGGTCGATCTCCCCCAGGTCGGCGCGGGTGTTCTTCCTGTCGATGAGAATGGGCTTTGACTGCTGTTTCCTGTAACCGATAAAACTGCAGTTGAGGAAGTAGATGCCATAAGGGATTTTTGCCAGCCTGAAGGCCCCGGTGCTGTCGGTAACTGCGCCGGCGACAAGTTTTTTTGTCACCGTGTCGGTCAGGGCTACGTTAGCATATTCGATGGGGATTTTACTTTGTGCCTCCATGATTCTGCCCTGGATGATACCGGTTGGGCCGGATTGCGGCAGAACGAGCGTGGGCAGCATGACAAGCAATAGTAGGAAAAGTATGGAACGGATCATGAAAACAGAAAACTGGGGTAAAGGAAAAACTGTGGCAAAAGTCCGAAGAAATTGCAACATTTTTTCATCCCGTGGATAACTTTATTCCGCAGTGACAGTCCGGAAGTATGAAAATTGTTTTTACTTTCGGGAAAATTTGAGTGCCATGAGACCCATAACTTCCGGTTCAACCGATTTCCAGAGACGCCTGCCGGGCCTTGCAACCCTTGCGTACGCCATCCTTATGATATTTCTGGCCTGCACCGCGCAGGCCCAGACGAATCCCGGCAATGCCAAAAGGATTACCCTGCCCAACGGATGGAGCCTGAGTCCTGCCGGGAACCAGGTCCCGCTGGGAGATCTTCCGCTCAACATTGCCATCGACCCCGGTCTGAAATATGCGGCAGTGACAAACAACGGGCAGAGCAGGCAATCCGTCCAGCTTATCAGCCTTTCTGAAGAGAAGGTGCTCGATACCTATGAAGTCGGGAAATCGTGGCTTGGACTGGCATTTAGCGACGACGGCAAAAGCCTTTATGCTTCGGGGGGAAACGACAACTGGATTCTGCGTTTTGCAATCCGGAATGAGAAACTGGTATGCCTCGACACATTCAGACTGGGCAAACCCTGGCCCGAAAAGATTTCCGTAGCCGGCATTGCTGTTGATGAAGCGGGTCACCGCCTGTATGCTGTTACAAAAGACAATAATTCACTGTACGTTGTCGACACCAGGACAAAACAAATCCTCAAACAAATTGCCCTGGGGGGCGAAGGATATGCCTGCCTGCTGTCAGCCGATAAAAAACACCTCTATTGCAGCTGCTGGGGGTGCGATAAAGTCGTGATCGTGAATGCCGGGAAGCTGGAGATCGAGACCACCATTGCCGTTGGCGACAATCCAAACGACATGGTTGCCGACCTGAAAGGGAAGTACCTGTTCGTGGCCAATTCCAACGATAATTCCGTTTCGGTGATCGACCTGAAACGGAGAATGGTCATCGAAACCCTGAACGCGGCCCTCTATCCTGCCCCCCCTGCAGGGTCGACCACCAACAGCGTGGCCCTTGGCCAGGATGACAAAACACTGTATGTTGCCAATGCCGATAACAACTGCCTTGCCGTTTTTGACGTGTCGGCCCCCGGCAACTCCGTCGGATCAGGCTTTATCCCGACAGGCTGGTACCCGTCGTGCGTGAGGATGGCCGGTCAGAAAATCCTTGTGGCAAACGGCAAAGGACTCTCATCGTTCGCCAATCCGAAAGGACCAAATCCTATTTATAAAAAGAATAAGGTCACCTATCAGCATGCCGATCCCGAAAAGCCGGAGGAGGTTCAGTATATCGGGGGCCTCTTTAAAGGAACCTTAAGTGTCATTCCCGTTCCGGGTAAGGCAGCCATGGCTGATCTGACAAAACAGGCCTATGCCAATACACCTTACACCAAGGAAACCGAACTGCAGGCGCACGGGGCGACGGGAAACCCGATTCCCAGCCATGTCGGCGATGCTTCACCGATCCGATATGTTTTCTACATTGTGAAGGAGAACAGAACCTATGACCAGGTGCTTGGTGATATTCCGCAAGGCAATGGAGATACTTCCCTCGTGCTGTTTGGGTCAGGATACACACCCAATCAGCATGCCATCTGTTCTGAATTTGTTCTGCTTGATAATTTTTATGTCGACGGGGAGGTCAGTGCCGACGGCCACAACTGGAGCCTGGGCGCCTATGCCACCGATTATCTCGAGAAGAACTGGCCTACCAGCTATGGCGGCCGCGGCGGCGGCTATGATGCAGAGGGAACACGCGAAATTGCCAATAACAAAAACGGGTTCATCTGGGATTATTGCAAAAAATACGGGATCACCTACAGGACTTACGGCGAATTCGCCGATGATTACAAAGCCAATATCCCGGTTCTTGAAGGGCATTTTTGCCGTTACTATACAAGCTGGGACCAGCATGTAATGGATACAACCCGGTTCAGGCAATGGAAACGGGACTTCGATTCCCTGCTAGCGATCCACCAGGTGCCGCAGTTGAATACGTTGCGTTTTATCAACGATCACACAGAGGGAATGCGCGTCGGACGCCCCACGCCCTATGCAGCTGTGGCCGACAATGATCTTGCCGTGGGCATGTTCGTGGAATACCTCAGCAAAAGCCCCATCTGGAATGAATGTGCCATTTTTGTCGTCGAAGACGACGCGCAGAACGGACCCGATCATGTGGATGCGCACCGGAGCACCGGCTATGTGGCAGGAGGATTCGTGAAAAAATCGTTTGTTGACCATACCCCCTATTCAACCTCCTCCTTCCTGCGTACCATCGAACTGATCCTTGGATTGCCGCCCATGAGCCAGTACGACGCCGCGGCAGAACCGCTCTGGCGCTGCTTTGATTCAAAAGCCAGCCATGCGGCATACCAGGTCAGGCCGCCTCAGACTGACCTTTTTGAGAAGAATACGGCCCTGAACGAATGGCAGCGGAAAAGCGAGAAATTCAACTTCGGCAGGGAGGATCGCGCTCCCGACCAGGAGCTTAACGCAGTAATCTGGTTTGCCTGCCGGGGCGGCTTCAGCCCCTGCCCCCCGCCCGTGCATTCCGCATTTATAAATGTTACCGATACGGATGATGATTAACAGGGGATCAAACATCCAGATTCTCAGGCCGCTTTTTTTTCCTGAAAAGTTGAGTTGTTCATTTATTAATTATACTTTTACAGGAAATTCCTGATTTTTATCTTTAGTAAAACCATACAACCGCCATGTCAGTTGAAATAACAAATGATCACCTGATTGCCGGTGACGACGTCAATCATGTTGCGTGTTCCAAAAACGTAAAACTGTTTTCAGAACCCGGGTTGCCTGATACCATCGTCATCCATTTTACTGCAGGGAGTTCCGCGCAAAGTTCGGCCGATTTTCTTGCCCGCAACGATGTCCAGGCTTCCGCCCACATCGTGATCGGACGCGATGCCTCCGTTTACCAGCTTGTGCCGTTCAACATCGTTGCCTGGCATGCCGGGGTGAGTTCGTACGGCAACCGGAACGGGATAAACAACTATTCAATCGGCATCGAACTTGACAATGCAGGGGGATTGACCAAGAGCGGGAATACCTATATATCATCCTTCGGCAAAACCTACCCCGAAAACGAAACGGTTTTTGCAACCCACCGGAATGAAACCGAACCAAAATACTGGCATGCCTACACCGAGGAGCAGCTTGCCAAATGCCGTGACATTTGCATAGCGCTCATCAGTTTTTACAAGATAAAACTGATCGTTGGCCACGAGGAGATCGCCCCGGGCAGAAAAACGGACCCGGGCCCGGCCTTTCCGCTTGACAAGCTCAGAAATGACCTGCTGCTCGACATTCGAAAAGATGCTGAGGCATTGCCGCTCTATGGCAAGGTTACCGCCTCCAAACTGAACATCCGCGTAAATCCGGGCCCGGATGAACTTATGAGCGCCCAGCCACTTGCCCAGAACACGGTGGTCAAGATCCTTGAATCAAGAGACGGGTGGTACAAAGTCCGGACCGAGACAGAAGGATGGGTGAAATCTGATTTTGTTCAACAAATCAACCAGTAATGATGAAACGTATTACCGTCCTGGTTTTTATTGCGCTCGTTACCTTCGTAGTAATCCTGCTTGTGAAACGACCGGATATCATAGGGACCTGGTGGCTCTGGCTCGTTGGGCTGGCCGGTCCGATCATTGGTTTTTTTCAGCGGATCATCCAGCAAGTCGAACAAAGCCGGTTCTTTAAACCGGCCGACAAGAAAGCCGATCCAAACGTTAAAACGGAAAAAACAGCCTAATTGAAGTATTGATTTAACAGCTAAAAAAAGTTTATCATGGAAAATAGTTCAACCACCGATCAAAATGCCGGAACCGACAGTGTGAAAAAATACTTTTTCCGGATCACGGCTGGCATTGAAGCAATTCTGGGCGCTATCCTGCTGTGCCTCGTCCTCGTTTATTTCATCAAGCACAGCATCGATCTCAGGACCATGGTTGCGCTCGCCCTGATCATCGTCTGGTTCGGCATTGTGATCATGTATCTCTCATGGGCGATCTATTTTTATAACGTGAATATGGGGCTTACCGATACCGACTGGAGGCACATTTTCGCGACCCGGGGTACCGACAATCCCATCGCCGAGCCGGATGTAAATCCAAATTCGGACCAGTCAATGGGACTGCCCAGCGGCACCATAAGGGCCATCATCGCACTTACCCTGCTTGTGGCTGTGTTGGCGCTGGCCATCATCTATTTCGGGGTCGACCGGTCGGTAAAGGAAAATGAGATCCTGGTCGACAGTCTAGATTTCTTTAAAACTGCCTTCCTCATGATGATCGCCTTCTACTTTGGCTCAAAATCGCTTGAGATCCTGAAACCGGGAAGCAACAGGAATATCCCCGGAACAACCGGCACCAGCGCCTCTGCGCCCGAAAATCAACCTGAGGCGAAGGCAGATACCCAGCAAAATATCGTTCCTGCTAACACCAATGAAAATGCTGCGGGTTAGACTTCTTCTGCTCACCTTAGCCCTTCTGTTCCTTTTATCCTGTAAGGATAAGAGGCAGTTTACCGTGGCCAGGATCAAGGATGCGGCGAAACTTGCCACCACCGAAACGGTCATCGAAAAGGTCGTTATCGGCAACAAGACCCGGAAAGTGCTGAAAATTTTCACCCTGGGCGAAGCCCGGTTCGTGTGTTTTTCAGAAGCCCGGGTCAAATCAGGCATCGATCTTAAAAAACTTACAAAAGATGATGTAAAGATCAACGGAAACCAGATAGAACTCCAGCTTCCCGCGGTGGAAGTGATCAACTTTTCCTATCCGTTTGAGAAATTCCGCATCGACTCCACCCTGCTCGACAACGGTTTCTGGGTAAGCATCAATGTGACCGACATGGAGGAATTTTTCAGGATGGCCGAACTCGACATCCGTGCCCAGCTCCCGTATATGGGCATCGTGGAAAGCACAGAGAACAAAACCAGGCAGATGATGGAGGTCCTCCTGCGCAGCATCGGATACCAGGATATTTACATTACCTTTCACAAGGGAACTCAGCTGATCCCTAAAGTCAACCTTAACGGACAGGAACCATGAAAAGCATTACTTCCGGTTTTACCTTCGTCATCCAGGCAATACTGGTGGTTGCCGGGGTACTGCTATTTGCCTACTTCGACCCGTTCGGGATCCTGGTCTCCACCAACCTGAAGTTAAAAGACACCCCAGCCCACATCCGCGAGATCAGGTCGATCGGCGAACTGATTACGGCTGAATACTATGGCGAGGTAATCTCCTCTTACCAGAGCATCATCTATATCCAGAAGGAAGAAGAGATTACCCGGACCAAAAGCAAGCTGGTCGAAATGGACTCGCTATTCCTGTTCCGGCTCAGGGAGCTGTCGGCCATCACAGACAAAAAACAGCGTAAAGCGCAGTTTGAAAGCACGCTTGACGAATTTAAACAGCATGATAATTTCGACGATTACCTCAGTGCGGTAAAGAAAAAATTGAAACTGAACTTCCTGAACAGCCTTTTTAACAACCTGCTCGAAAGCGATAACATAAGCAAACTGGAAAATGGCAAGGACTACTTAAAGACACTCCAGAACGAACAGGTCAGCGAGATTACGAAAGTCTATTCAAAGCGTGCCGTGCGAAAACCCCAGCTGATCCTGCTCGGGCGCGGCAAGGTGCAGGCCGGGTTCAGGTTCGGCAAACTGGATGCCAGGAACCTGGTTGTTGATACCCTTCGGAACAGGATCATCCTGTTCGGCATCCAGCCTGAGATTCTCTCCTGCGACATCAATCCATGGCTGATACCCGAACTGGGCATCAAAGGCTTTGAAATTGTGGCGGTGAATGGCAAGGCCGACAATCCCGCCATCCTGTACAAGGTGAAAAAAGCCTGCCTCGACTCGTTGCGGGCCAACGCCATGGCCAGCAATATCCTGTCTGCCGCAAGAACCAATGCAGAGCAGAACCTCCAGACACTTTTTTCGCTCCTGCTCGACGAACCCGGGATAGAGGTGAAGATAGAAAGCGACCTGTTGTCGTATTATCTGAAAAACCTGGCGCGCGACACCATTATAGACCCGTCGGAACTTGAAAACATCACCAAAGCGATTAATGGGGCGCTCAACCCCGCCGTTAACAAATCCGCCTCCGTGACTGATTCTGCCAGGGCCTTCGCCCTGCTCGACACCCTGAAACTGTGCAGGCTTGTCATCGGGCAACAGATTTTCCCGGTCAATCCCTTCTCTTTGCCGGTATACCAGTTGCTGGCCAATAACCGGATTGCCAGCAAAAACAAAGACAGCATCAGGACTGTCCTGAAAGCAAGGGTGAAGACGATCCAGTCAAATGCGAAATTATATGCCCTGTGGTTTTACCGGCCAGCCGATAAGAAATATTCTGTAACCGCCGAAGATACCACCGGCCAGGTTTACCATTCCTATCTGCTGCAATCAGACAGTCTGTTCAATTTAACCTTTGGCAGGATTTATCCCGACAGTTTGAAGATCAAGACACGGCGGTAATCTTTAATTTTCACGGGATTACTTCCTACAATGGTGTTCGTCTGAAATCCAAAAGGCACCCACATACCTATTATCGGAAAAAGTAACCTTTGTGCGCCTTTGTTCATCCTTCGTGCGCCTTCGTGGTTAAGTCGTTGAATTAACATTTTTATTTATTGATATTCAAACACTTAACACAAGAAACCCTGTTTTGTGTGACAAAACGTTAACCAGGCACCATTTTTTTCTTTCGGAGGCATTATTTTTATTTCACTGATTATGAATAACATAACGTTGATAGGTGATTTTTTCTGCCTTATGGTGAAAAAAAAACGTTAAAAAATGTTAATATTTCAAAATATGTACTTACATTTGCAGCGAATTTAAAATCAATAAACAGATGAAAAAACTTGCAACAATTTTAGTTATCGCTGCTGTAGCCTTTATGACCTCATGCGGCCCAAGCGCAAAAGAAAAAGAAGCAAAAAGAATTGCTGACTCTGTAAGGGTAGCTGATTCAATGGCAATGGTTCAGGCTCAACAGCAGAGAGTAGCTGATTCAATTGCTAAGGTTCAGGCAGCTCAGAAAAAAGTAGCTGATTCGATTGCTCACCAGGATTCGATCGCCAAACACCTGATCAAACCTGCAAAAGCAGCTAAACCTGCGAAAGCAGCCGCAGCTCCTGCCAAGAAAGCTCACAAAAAATAATTCTTGCAGCGAATCAGCATGAAAGGGAGCCCGGTTTTGCCGGGCTCTTTTTTTTTGCTTTCATTTCCGGTTAAGGATGCCTGGGGCTCAAAAATCCCTGCATGTAAAAAAAGGACTCCAAATGATTCGAGGTGTATTCTTTGTCAATCCCCCTGCCTTATTGGGTTATAATTCTAAACACAAAAATAAACATTTTTCACATCTTTTTGAATTTATAAGCGTTTTTCACAAAATGTAACCATTTTTCACGTATCTTCGTTGCACACAATTTTCCCAGGCGATGTCGAATAACAAGCGCTTTTTACAAACCATAAGTGTTTTTCACGGCAGAACGGCACCTGAACCGGGAAACCTGGTTGGATACGGAGCAGTGATCGATGCGCTGGACCTGGCAGTGCCTCTTCCCAGGCGACTAGCCTTGATAAGCACAAAACGCAGACAATATAAATCAGAACAATGGTTGGTCCTTACCCCAAGACACCAGCCGGATGAAAACCTGTATGCCCACCTGGTCTTTGCATTGAAATATGAAGGTGTCAACCTTTTACTTTTCAAAAAATTATTCGAAAAACGGCAACCCGATACCGTTGTAGAATGGATAATCCGCGAACCACTCAGCCAGTACAGCCGCAGAATATGGTTTCTCTATGAATGGCTGATGCAAAAACTGCTGGACGTCCCAGATCTGAAAGAAGGCAATTACATAGAACTTTTGGATGAAGATCAGCAATATGCAAGCCCGGTTTGTATAAACTCAAGCCGGCACCGGATTAAAAACAACCTGCCCGGAACTGTTGCCTTCTGCCCCCTCATTTACAAAACTGACAAGATAGAACACTGCATAGCCGAAAATCTCGACCAAAAGACAAGTTCTGTGATCAGTGGCGTGCATAAAGATATTTTGCTGCGCACTTCGGCATTCCTGTTACTTAAAGATTCGAAAGCCTCTTTTACAATAGAAGGTGAAAATCCGAGCCAAAACAGGGCCGTCAGGTGGGGCAAGGCAATTGGCCAGGCTGGGAGCAAATCTCTCAGCAAGGAAGAGCTACTCCGTTTGCAGCAAATTGTTATTGATAATAGCCGCTTTACTCCAATGGGATACCGCACTGAGGGCGGTTTTATCGGGGAACACGATCGCGTTACAGGCGAACCCATTCCCGAACACATCTCGGCCCGGTGGCAGGATATTGAAGCTTTGATCGACGGGCTGATTGATGCTGCCAAATTGATGGACGCTAATGCTTTTCATCCGGTGCTGACGGCTGCCAACGTAGCATTTGGTTTTGTGTTCATTCACCCGTTTGTTGATGGTAACGGACGGTTGCATCGTTACCTCATCCATCATTTGCTGACGATGATGAAATTTACACCCCAGGGTATCGTTTTCCCCGTGTCTGCAGCCATCCTGGAGCAGATTACAGATTACCGGAAGACCCTGGAATCCTATTCTCATCCCCTTCTGGATTTCATAAAATGGAAGAAAACAGCCGATAACAATGTCGAGGTTTTCAATGAGACCATTGACTATTACAGGTATTTCGATGCAACAGCACAGGCTGAATTTTTGTTTGACTGCATCGATGATACCATCAATAAAATCATCCCCGGTGAGGTAGCTTATTTACAAAAGTATGACGCGATGAAAAGCTGGCTGGACGATCGTTTTCAGATGCCGGATAAAATGGTGGCGCTATTAATCCGGTTTTTGACCCAAAACAATGGCAAACTCTCCAACAGGGCAAGAAACAATGAATTTACCTCATTGACAGATGATGAATTGAAAATAATCGAGGAGAATTATAAAATCCTTTTTGAATGACGAATCAGGTTTAATGTTTGTACTTGTTCGTCCCAAGCTTTGGTAAGGATAAACAGCCTTTGTTGATGAGGGTGCCATGTGGGTTTTTGGCCCCGGGAACCCGGGGCTTTTTTCCCCTTCTTCCGGATAATTGTTAATCTGAGGTATGGATGATGAAGGTGAGGCACTTGTCAACTGACAAAATAACAGTAATTAAAGTTGGCACAACTTATGCTAAATGCAATTTGTTCACCTTTAATCTGCAAAACAATGAGCAAAAAAATCACACCACAGCAAAACCAGGCCAATCAGCAAAACACTAACAAAGGCACACCAGGGACAAACAAACAGAGTTCCCAGAATCAGGGAAACAGGGGAAAACAAATGAACCCTAACCAGGGCGGTAAGAAAAAGTAGATGCCATTTTATCATTGCCGAAAGGATATTGGTTATCCTTTTCATGGGTGACTTGAGAGGATTTTGGTAGCAACTTAAATTTCTGCGAACCTGAATGTGGGTTCATATCCATCTCTCACCGGCAACCCAGGCACATGCTCGAATCCATTGCATATAGATTCGAACATGTGCCTTTTTTTTTAAAACGTATCCAAACTGGATTGATATTAACCATGTTTGTTTTCGGTTTAACTCCTGAACTTACCGGAAATCTGCTTAATTTGCATAGCAAAACTTGCAGAATCCAACATGGTAAATCACAACGAAATATCTGAATTCATCTGGGGCATTAAAGAACATATCCGTGATGAATATGCAGAAAAGGATTATGAAGATGTTATCCTCCCGTTTACGTTACTTAGGCGTATTGATTGCGTGCTGGAGGGAACCCACGGTAAAGTCGTATTGGCTAATGAGAAATTCAAAGACAAGGCAACGCCCGAGGTGCTGGACCAGCTTTTAAGACAGGCTTCCGGACAGAATTTTTATAACAAATCGGAATATACCCTGGTTGGCCTTACTAAGGATGTCAATAACATCGGTGTGAATTTTGATGCTTACCTGAAAGGCTTTAGTGATAATATCAAGGATATCCTGCTCAATTTCAGCGGCGGACCCGAAAAAGGATTGTCGCCGATTTATGAGACATTGCTTCGCAAAGACCTGCTGTTGATCGTCACCAAAGAGTTTGTTTCCTCAAAAATCGACCTGCATCCCGAGAAGGTGAGCAATCACGATATGGGAACCATCTTCGAAATCCTGATCCGGAAATCGAAAGAAACAAGCAACGAAAAGGCCGGGCAATATTTCACCCCCAGGGAAATTGTACGTTTGCTGGTAAACCTCGTATTTGCCAATGAAACCGAAAAACTGCAGAAAACCGGCGCCGGTATTAATATTTACGATCCCTGCTGCGGTACAGGCGGAATGCTGACCACTGCTAAAGATTATCTGCAGGAATCCGTGAACAAGAATCTTGATGTGTGGGTTTACGGCCAGGAGATAAACGAAAAAACCTACGCCATCGCCAAATCCGATCTCCTGATGAAGGGCGAGGATGCCGGGAACATCAAACATGGAAATACCATTACCAGGGACAGGCTGATCGGTAAAACTTTCAACTACATGCTCACCAATCCGCCCTTTGGCGATGACTGGAAGAATATGCGTGAGTTTGTTGAAAACGAAGCCGAAGAAAAGGGATTCAGCGGTCGCTTTGGCGCGGGAACACCCGACGTGAGCGATGGTTCGTTTCTTTTCCTGCAGCACATGATCAGCAAGATGAATCCGCAGGGCAGCGCCATCGGCATTGTGTTTAACGGTTCTCCTTTGTTTAACGGTGATGCAGGCGGCGGATGGAGTAACATCCGCGGCTGGATCATGGACGATCCCAACGACCTGCTTGATTGTATTGTGGCCATGCCAAAGGATCTGTTTTACGGGACAGGCATCGGCACCTACATTTGGGTCCTGAACAACAATAAACCCGACAACCGGCGGGGTAAAGTGCAGCTGATCAATGCCACCCATTCGAAGTTTACCAGGAAAATCAAGAGCCTCGGCAAAAAGCAATATGAGATCAGTGACGACGGCATCAGCCTGATCACCTCCATTTACAAAGCATTCCGGGAGCACAGCATGGAAGTGGAAGAAGAGAACCCGCACAAACCGGGCGAAAGGCTCACAAGACTGGTTGAAGTGAGCAAGATCTTCGATGTTGCTGATTTTAAGTATACCAAGGTGACGGTTGAGCGGCCATTACGCCTGTCGTACGAGATAACCGGTGAGAAAATTGAAGCGCTCAGGGCTCATCCTAAATTTATAGAATTTGCCACCAGTAAAAAGAAAGAGAAAGCTGCTGCCGAAGCAGACATTGCAAAAGGAAAAGCAATCCAGGAAAAGATATTGAAGTCCCTTGAATCATTCCATAGTCCCTCTCCCGGGGAAGCGGGATTTAGGGAGAGGTCCGATTCGAATTTCTTCACCCGGTTTGCTAAAGCTTTTGGAACCCAGCCCGGCAAAGCACTACTGAAAATGTTCAGGGATACCCTTGGTGAAAAAGATGAAGAGGCAGAAGTAGTGTTTCCCGATCCCTTCAACCTCCCCTCTCCGGGCGGAGAGGGGCCGGGGGTGAGGTATATTCATACCTGGAAACATAAACCCCTTGCCGACACCGACCTGCGCGATAGTGAAAGCATCAGATGGAAGGAAAATATTGATGAATATTTTGAACGGGAGGTATTGCCCTTTGCTCCCGATGCATGGATGGACAGGGAGAAAGATAAAATCGGATATGAAATTCCCTTTACCAAGTTCTTCTATGAATACCAACCGCTACGTGATCTCAGGGAGATCATGCATGATATTGAAGAACTTGAATTGCAGACAGAGGAGTTGCTAACAGACATAAAAAATGAATTCTGATGGAGGTGACTGAATTTAAAAACTACGACCGGCTGATTCACCAGATTTCTGAAACTTATCTGGAAGGCCAGAAAAATGCGGTTACGGCCGTCAATACCACAATAGTGGAAACATATTGGAAAATCGGGCAGTACATTGTTGAATTTGAACAAGGTGGTAATGTCAAAGCAGAATACGGAAAAGCATTGCTTAAACGGCTATCCTATGATTTGTCACTGACCCATAACAAGGGATTCAGTTTGAGTAATGTATATTTAATGCGGCAATTCTTTATCAGATATCCAAAATTCCAGACAGTGTCTGGAAAATTTGACCGGTTGAGCTGGTCGCACTTTTGTGAACTTATCCCTATTGATAATGAACATGAAAGGACTTTTTACGAAGTGCAATGTCAAATTGAAAATTGGAATGTAAGAGAACTCAAGCGGCAGAAACAGTCATCATTATTCCTCCGTTTGGCTGCATCAAAAGACAAAGAAGGCATCTTAAAACTGGCCAGACATGGGCAACTCATTGAAAAACCCATAGACCTTATCAGGGAACCCTATGTTCTTGAATTCCTTAAAATCCCGGAACCGTATCATTTGACGGAAACCGAGCTGGAAACCCGTCTGATTGATCATTTGCAGCAGTTTCTGCTCGAACTTGGCAAAGGTTTTGCCTTTATCGGTCGCCAATACCGGATTACCCTGGGCAACACGCACTACTATGTCGACCTGGTGTTTTATCACCGGATTCTCAAGTGTTTTGTATTGATTGACCTTAAAAAAGAAAAAGCAGGGTATGAAGATGTAGGGCAGATGAACATGTATCTGGGCTATTTCGAAAACGAAGAGAGTACCGAAGGAGATAACCCGCCGATCGGGATTGTTCTGGCCAAGGAAAAGGATGATCTGCTTGTAAAATACGCCATGCACAATCTCAGCTCTCAGCTTTTTGTAAGTAAATACCAGTTCTATCTGCCCGATAAACAAATCCTGCAGAATGAACTAACCAAACTGTTGCAAAACACGAATACGGATCAAGTATGAAGAAGTATCCGGCATACAAACCAAGTGGAGTGGATTGGTTGGGGGAAATTCCAAGTACATGGTCAGTTTGGAAAGTGAGTCGTCTGTTTAAAAAAATAGGCAGTGGAACTACTCCAAAATCAGGTATAACTGAGTACTATGAAAATGGAACAATCCCCTGGATTAATACCGGGGATTTAAATGATGGCTATTTAAGTGATTGTTCAATTTGCATCACTCAGAAAGCCTTTGATGATCATAGTACTTTGAAAATATATGAAAAAGGCACTCTCCTTGTTGCAATGTATGGGGCAACAATTGGAAAAATTGCAATTACAAAATTTGAAGCTTGTACAAATCAGGCCTGTTGTTCATTGGTAAGTTCTAAGTTAATTTCGACAAAATTTGCTTTTTATTGGTTTATAGCCAATAAAGAAAATATCATAAACCTGAGTTATGGCGGAGGGCAACCAAATATTTCACAAGATGTAATTCGAAGTTTAAGAATCCCTGTGTGTGACATCACTGAACAGCAATCCATCGTCCGCTTTCTCGATCACAAAACCGATCAGATTGATCGCTTCATAACCAATCGTCAAAAGCAAATCGAATTGCTGAAGGAGCAGAAATCGGCGATTATCAACAAAGCAGTGACAAAAGGGATTAATCCTGATTCAAAAATGAAACCAAGTGGGATTGATTGGATTGGGGAGATACCGGAGACTTGGAGGTTGTGGAAATTGAAGTATTTGACAAGGAAAATAGGCAGTGGTGTAACGCCACTGGGGGGTTCCCAGGTTTATAAGGCACAAGGAATAGCGTTCTTTAGAAGCCAAAACGTTTATAATGAAGCATTTGAATTATCCAACATCTCATTTATTGATGAAGAAACTCATCAGGGAATGATGAATAGTAAAATTGAATATGGAGATGTTTTATTAAATATTACAGGTGCATCAATAGGCCGATGTTATTTCTATTCGGGTGAGTATCCGGAAGCTAATGTAAATCAACATGTTTGTATCATCAGGTCAAATAAAAGGATATTGTTTAAGTTCCTTCATTTGGTTATGATTTCTGAAATTGGACAAAATCAAATATTTTCAAAGCAAAGTGGAACAAACAGAGAAGGATTGAATTTTGAACAACTTAAACAATTTGACATCCCACTTCCATCAAAACCTGAGCAACAAGCAATATTGAACCATATTGAATCCGAAACATCAACCATCGACACTCTCATCTCCAAATACCAAAAACAGATAGATTTAATGCAGGAGTACAGAACGTCGTTGATCAGCCAGGCGGTAACGGGAAAAATCGATGTAAGGGATTGGCAGCCAAAGACCGGTAAACATTTGAAGGAACAATGGACAATGGTTGTAACGTCAACAAATTAAGAAACTATGAGCAACGATTTAACCAATTCGGACATTGCCCGGCAAAACATCCTAAATAACCAATATGCCCTTCAGGAGATTCAAACGGCTGTCGGGATCAGTGGCATTTTGTATGAAAGTGAACTCAAGTTTACCAAAAGACAACTTGCCGAATTTTTTGAGGTAAGCGAACGTACCATCGATAATTTTTTAGAAAAAAACGCAACTGAACTTGCCAAAAACGGCTACGAGGTATTGAAAGGTAAACGCCTGATTGATTTTAAGTTAGTAGTCCGGCACCAACATGTTCACGAAATGGATTTCGTGAACAAAGTTCCACAATTAGGTATTTTCAATTTCAGGGCGCTGCTGAATCTTGGCATGTTGCTCACTGACAGTCTTAAAGCCCGTGAACTTCGCAGTACAATCTTAGATATCGTCATTGATACCATCAACAAACGCACTGGTGGCGGAACCAAGTACATTAACCAGCGTGATGAGGACTTCGTTGAAAATTTACTGCGTGGCGAAGATTACCGGCGTGAGTTTACCGATGCCTTGCGCGATTTTGTTGATATGGGCACTTTCAAGTACATTGTTTATACCAACAAGGTGTACGTGAGCATATTTAAAGAAAACGCCGATGAGTACCGAAAAATATTAAGTCTTGAAAAGGATGAAAATGTTCGCCATACTATGTATAGCGAGGTCCTCGATCTGATTTCAAGTTATGAAACCGGTTTTGCTGAAGTGCTGAAGAACAAAAGCGAAGAGCTTGGCCGTAAGCTGAAGAGTGAAGATGTTGATCGTCTTTTTGGGGAATTTGAAGGCCAGCGTTTGTGGGAACCTTTGCGAGAAAAAGCACGTCAGAAAATGGCCAGTCGTGACTTAGGCTTCCGCGATGCACTTCACAAAAACCTGGAAGAATATATCGGAGCAATCTCTGCCGAGGATTTTACCCGGTTTCTTGGAGAGAAAAGCATGTCGCTCGATGAACGACTCGAAGAATTCAAGGATGTGTTCAAACGACTTAAAGAGCGGGAATAGAACATGATGTTTTATATAGATACAGAACAAGCTGTTCTTATTCACGAAAAAACAGTTCAGGTAAGCGGTGGCGGCGATTTGGGAACCATCAACATTGGATTGCTTGAAGCCGTGCTGGAGCACATCCAGAATGATGATTATTATCCAGGTTTTGAAGATAAGCTTACCCACCTCGTATATGCAGTGAACAAGAATCACAGTTTCTCGGATGGCAATAAAAGGCTATCCATCTCACTGGGAGTTCAGTTCCTGAACATGAACGGGTATTTATATTGTTTGGGAAGGTTTATTGCTGAAATGGAAAATATCAGTTACCACATGGCAGCCGGGTTAATCGAAAAGGATCTGCTCCGGCAGATCATTCATTCGATTATTGATAACGAAAGGGACTTTGATGAAGCATTAAAATTGGAAATATACTCAATTATCAGCCAGGATTTATCACCTAATGAATAGCGTATCATGGACGGGTTAAACGAAATAAATTTTGAAGATACCGTATTTGACTATCTGAAAGGCAGTACGCGTTATACGATACGAAACAGTGCAGACTTTGATCTGGCGTATGTTCTGGACAAATTCTTACTGGAGCAATTTATCCGCGATTCTCAACCCGATACCTGGCGTAAATTAGAAAAATTGTTTCCTGCCGATCCGATGGCGGCTGTTGCAGATGAATTTGCCAAACTGAGGAGTAAACGGGGCATTCTGAACCTTGTCAGGGAAGGGTTCACATTGCAGGGCGCAGGCATCAAACTGATATGGTTCAAGCCGGCATCGGGGTTAAATCCCGAACATCGTAAAAAATATGAAGCCAACAGGTTCTCCGTGATCAGGCAGGTACATTACAGTGTACAGTATCCCGATCATAGTCTTGACCTGGTCATCTGCATCAATGGCATTCCGATCATCACCATGGAGCTGAAAAACGAATTCACGGGGCAAAATGTTACCCATGCTGTTGAACAATACAGCAAACGAAGGGACAGCCGGGATCCGTTGCTTAAAAACTGCCTGGTTCATTTTGCCGTTGATAACAATACGGCTTTGATGACCACCAAACTGGAAAACGGCAATACCCGGTTCCTGCCTTTCAACCGGGATACCCATAATCCGGTCATCCCCGGAAAATTTGCAAGCAGTTACTTATGGGAAGAGGTGTTGCAGGCAGACAGCTTGCTGGAAATGCTGAACAATTACATTTTTTACGAAGAAGATGAAAAGACCAGGGAGGTGACCACCATCTTCCCTCGTTACCATCAGCGCGATTGTGTGCGTGAATTGCTCGCCGATGTAAAACAAAACGGTCCCGGTCACAATTACCTGATTCAGCATAGCGCCGGTAGCGGCAAAAGTAAAACCATCGCCTGGCTGGCGCATCAACTATCCAATTTATTTGACAGTACCCAGGAACCCATCTTCGACAGCATTATTGTTATCACCGACCGGATCGTGTTGGACAAACAATTGCAAAAGCAGATCAAGCAGTTCGAGAAAATCAATGGTACAGTAAGGACGATTACCAAAGGCAGTAAACAACTGGTAAAAGCGCTGACCGACGGGGATAAGATCATCATCAGCACCCTGCAGAAATTCGGTTATATTGGCGAAATAGCCGATCTCAATGGTAAACATTTTGCCATTATTGTTGATGAAGCGCACAGCAGTCAAACCGGGGAAAATGTCAAGGATTTGAAAATCAGCCTTACCACTGACGAAGCATTGAGAAACATCATTAACCAGGATGAAGAGAATGATGAGCCCAAGGATACCGTAGAAATTGCGTTAGAAAAATTAGTGGCAAGCCGGCAGAAACTGCCGCATTTGTCATTTTTCGCCTTCACGGCAACCCCAAAAACGAAAACCCTTGAATTATTTGGCATCCCGGATGCATCCCGGAAATCGGGCCATCGTGCGTTCCATACCTACACCATGCGCCAGGCGATCGAGGAGGGGTTCATCCTGGATGTGCTTGAAAATTACGTCACCAAAAGCTCCTTCTTTGAATTGATTGAAAATGAAAAGGCGGAAGATGGTAAGGCGTTTGAAAAGCTGAAGGCAAAGCGTTTGCTGCTCCGGGAGGTCAACAAGGATCCTTTTGCCATTGGAAAGAAAAGCCATATCATGGTCAGTCATTTTATGGAAAAGACCATCCATAAGATTGGCGGCAGGGCAAAGGCGATGCTGGTTACCTGTTCGAGAGCACACGCGGTACTTTACAAACTGGCCTTTGATAAAATTATCAGGGAGCAGGGCTTCGATATTAAAATCCTTGTCGCATTCTCGGGTACAGTGGAACTGGATCTTGTCAAATATACCGAAGACACGATGAATGGACCGAAAGTGAAGGACATTGCCGAAGAATTTAAAAAGCCGGGTTATAAGATTCTGATTGTGGCCAATAAATTCCAGACCGGATTTGATCAGCCATTGTTACATACGATGTATGTGGACAAAGCCCTGGGCGGTGTTGCCACCGTTCAGACCCTGAGCAGGATCAACAGGACCACCAAAGGCAAACAGGATACCTTCATCATGGATTTTGTCAACAAACAGGAGGACATCCGGCACGAGTTCCAGGATTACTACCAAAGTACCACCCTTGACACGGCAACCGATCCGCAAAAGCTTTACAATCTGAAATATGAGATTGAAAAGGCTGATGTATTTACCCGGGATGATGTGACCCGGTTCATTGAAATGTTTATTCGCCGGAAGGTAAAATCAGAAGTACTCTCTCCCTTCTTTAAAAAAGTTGTGGATGAAAATTATCTTCCGCTTTCGCCGGAAGAGAAGGATAAGTTCAGGAAGAACGTCAATAAATATGTCCGCCAGTATTCCTTCATTTCTCAAATCATCACTTTTATCGATACAGAGCTTGAGAAGTTCTATTTGTTTACCAAACTGTTTTTCAAGTACCTTCCTTACGAAGAGGATACTTTGCCATTGGAGGTAACCCAGATGGTTGACATGGACAAATTCAGGATTCAGGAGGAGGAAAACGGCAGCATCATTTTAAATCCCGAAGATGCCATTCTTGAAAACCCACAGGGGGATGGTCATAAGGTCAAACAACCCGATCCGAAAGAGGTTCTGGAAATAATCGTGCAGGAGATCAATGATAAATATGCCGTTGACCTTGGTGATGACGACAAGGTGGTAAAAGAAATGTATGTTTCTCTCAAAGCTGATGAAGGCTTGATGGCCAGTTTGCGCGCCAATAATATTGAAGATGTCAAGAGAATGAAGCTTCGCGAGAGTATTGACAAGGCGCTTCTTAAGAACGCCGAACCTCCCATTGAGTTCATGAACAGACTTTCAAAAGACAAAGGATTGGCAAATTATGTGGTTGGCCAGTTCTTCCATTTATTGATGAAAGACGTAAAAGGCACTCCAACTCAGGGTTATAATAGAACAGGTGAAGATCTGTTCCTTTCAGATCAACCATAACCTGCAATTGTAACAAAAGTTGAAGCGCTTTTTTCTTTCAAATTCCGGTCAAAGAAAAAACTCCAGGCATTCCTGAATACATTCAAATCATTTTCAGAGGCGGCTGTAATTAACAATTGTTCGGGAAAGGGAAGTTGTTTTTCGCGACGGAATGCCAATGTTACTTTAACCGTTCGTTTGCCAGAGCAAGTTATAACGGGTGAAGAATCTAACAAACTTTCCTGGGCTGAGCAATTTAAGGGTTGGTGAGTTTGAAGCAGTGAAGCCATCAAAAGGAGAAAAGCCTCCGCCGGACAACTGGTGTTACTAAATCGTTCACAAGAAAATTTAAGTTCTTTTTCATATGTATCTGATACATAGAAGAAAATTTCAACTAATTTGGTACTCTTAACCTTAGAGATCATATCTTTTGATGTTGAGTGGTATCTACATCTAAGATATTGATTTCTACAGTTTCATTAAATACATGTGTTCATAATTTACTGACAATCAGCTTTTTATAGCTATCACGTTCAAAGGGGTTTCAACCCTTGATTCACATTTATACAATGAAATGCCAATTGTTATCGGAAGAAAAACCACCTAAATCATCATGTCATGAAACTTTTGTTTTCCATATTATCGAACCATCGGGTAAGGTTAATCGTGCTGATTCAGATAGCCGGATTCCTGCTATTCACTTTGAAAGGATTCTCGCAATATCCCGGCTGGGTATATTACACGGCAGGGAATCATGTATCATGTCTGGCGCGGGAAGGAAATACCATTTGGACCGGAGCCTGGGGAGGCCTGATAGCTGTAAACAGGGTTACCGGCGTTCAAACCTGTTACAACCATGCCAATTCCGGGCTGCCCGATAACAGTGTATATGCAATTTCAATTGATCCTGCGGGTATTAAATGGATTGGCACAGCACAACGGGGGCTTGCAAAATATGACGGGGCTAATTGGAGTTATTTTAACACCTCCAATTCAGGATTGCCTTCAAACACGGTGACATCAATTGCCATAGATGCCGCCGGGACTAAATGGATCGGCACTTCGGGAGGAGGAGGCCTTGCAAAATTTAATGGCACTTCATGGGTGGTTTATAATACCTCCAATTCCGGAATCTCCTCAAATTTTATCAGGGCTGTTTTTATTGATGCCGCCGGAGTGAAATGGATCTCTACGGATACGGGAATATCCAGATTTGATGGAACTACCTGGACGGTTTATAAGACATCCAATTCAGGCATTCCGTCCAATGATGTTAATTTCATAGCAGAAGATCAGTACGGCAACAAATGGGTTTCACTATGGTATTCAGGGGTAGCTAAATTTAACGGGAGTACCTGGACATTGTATACCCTTGCAAATACCGGGGTGCCATTGGGAGCTACAACGACAATCACGATTGACCAGAACGACAACAAATGGATAGGGACCGAATCCAGCGGATTGATCAGATTTGATAATATCAGCTGGACTGCTTTCAACAGATCAAATTCCGGAATTATCTCAAATGAAGTTCGTTATACGCTAATTGATGAAACCGGGAATAAATGGGTTGCCATGGGGACCGTTAGCCTGGGCTCCTGTATAGGTGGTGAAACGGGGGGACTCCAAAAATTCACAGGAAGTTCCTGGACCTTATATAACACCTCCAATTCCACATTTCCTGACGATATCGCAGAAAGCCTTGCCATAGAAGACAATGGTAAAAAATGGATAGGCACGCAACAGGGGCTTGCCATGAAAAACGGAAATGTATGGACCGTTTATAATACAGCCAATTCACCTGTTCCACAAAATTATATCAGTCAGGTTAAAATTGACAACAGTGGGAATAAATGGATGGGATTTACACCAAATGGAGTAGGAAAGTTTGATAATTCAAACTGGACCTTTTACACGATGGCAAATTCAGGGTTGCCTACGGATTACATAACCTCATTGGCTGCAGGGGCGAACAATGTAATGTGGATCGCAACCAGTATGGGGCTTGCCCGGTTTGACGGAACGAACTGGGTAGTATACAATACCGGGAATTCCGGGTTGCCGGAAAACTTCATTACATCTCTTGCCGTTGACAATGATGATCATGTGTGGATAGCAATAGATGGTTATGGGATAACAAAATTTGATGGTTCAACCTGGACGCAATACAACATGTCAAACTCAGGATTGCCTACCAATTCAGTTCGGAAGATCATTTGCGACCACAGTAACAACCTTTGGATTGGAACCTCTTCATCAGGCCTCGTAAAATTCAACGGATCATCCTGGGTTGTTTACAATACCTCAAATTCAGGACTCCCAAACAATTTTATCAATGCTGCACTTTCTGTTGACTGTACCGGAAATCTCTGGCTTGGTTCCAATACATTTTACAGTGGCGGTCTCACAAAATTTGACGGGACCAGCTGGACAACCTACAGCATAGTGAACTCTGGTATGTCGGCTACCCCATTAGATATAGGTATTGATGAATCAGGGAACAAATGGATCGCGACCTATGCCGGGTTGGCCGAATTTCACGAAGGAGGGATCAATAGTACCATTATTTCGGGCGTAACTTCAACGAATGTAACATGTAATGGAACAAATAACGGGACAATCAGCATTTCGGCCAGTGGAGGGGCCGCCCCCTTGCAGTATTCAGCCGACAATGGAGTCACGTGGTATCCCAATGGCGGACTGTTTACTGCACTGCCGTCAAATTCCTACAATGTCCGCGTGAAAGATGCCAGCTCAATTGTTTCAACCTTCTGCGGCAACCCTGTCGTAATTACACAACCACCGGTGATTGGAATATCAAATGTTGCTGTCGCGAATATCACCTGTTTTAATGGTACCAATGGCAGTATAATTGTCACTGCAACGGGGGGCACAGGTAACTTATCCTACTCAATTGACAATGGGGCAACCTGGTCGGCCAACAACGGCACCTTCCCGGGATTGACAGCCGGCACATATACCCTGAAAGTAAAAGATATGTCAAATTGTGAGGTTGGATACCTTAACAACCCGATCATCTTAACGCAGCCCTCAGAAATCCTGATCTCAAACGTTGCCGCGACCAATATTACGTGCAATGGATTGAATGACGGGATTATCGAAATATTCTCAAACGGCGGAACCGGGTCTTTAATTTATTCAATTGATAACGGGGCAACATGGCAGGCAAACGGGGGGTTTTTTGCAGGACTGGCGGCCGGCCCATACAACATTCAGGTTAAGGATGCTGCCGGATGCGTCCAGATTTTTGTAAACAATCCGGTAACAATTGTTGAACCTCCTGCCATTGAAATCGATCATGTACAAACAACCGATGTAACATATCCAGGAGGTAATGACGGAACAATAACGGTCACTGCCCACAGTGGAGTTGCGCCCTTGCAGTATACGGCCGATAACGGGACAACCTGGCAGAATAGCGGATTATTTAGTTCTCTATTTGCCGGGAGTTATTTCGTGTTTGTCAAAGATGCCGATGGTTGCCAGGTGCCATATCTTCAGAATCCGGTTGTAATTCAGCAGCCTGCTGTCGGTATTGAAGGAAAATCAGGAGGGTTTTCACTTAAACTATACCCCAATCCATTTTCCGATAACATTACTTTTGCGTTTAATCTCAGCACTTGTTCAGATGTGACTATTGACATCTTCGATATTCAGGGTGAAAAAATCGCAACCGTGTTTAACACAGCATTGCCGGCCGGCAACCATGAAATCAAATTCGATGGCGTCAGTTTTAAAGAAGGGGTGTATTTTTTCAGGCTATCATCGGGCGATACCATAAAAACAGGGAAAATAGTTAAAATTTAACCAAAACACCAGGTTTGGTGAAGGTACCGAATTGGTATCCTGGTTCAGTACAGCGTATTCATATCGTTCATCCTTTTGACTCAGGTTTCGAAGACCCCTATGGATCTTTAATTGCCAGGGCATTCGTTTAATTGGGTATGGAGTGTACAATGCAGTGACTGGGTACTTCCAAAATGTGAAAAACTTCAAAGATGACCAGGCCAAGATGAAATCCATTGTCCTGGGCGGGTTGTCGGCACAGTATTCACAAAGGGTCTTTGACAAACTTGTGAAATTCTGAGGGGGCTTTAGCTAATCTATCCTGGAGGTGAGCAAAATCTTCTCCAGGTTTTTCTTTTACTTTTGTAAAGCTTATTTCCGTAATGATTCAGAATACAAAATGGCAGGAATAGAGGATGGCTGCTTTGAACCTGACGAAATGGCAAGCCAGCATAATGAATGTAAATTGTATGTAAAAAGAAAAAAGCCACTCACAAAAACTCTTGTAAGTGGCTGATTTTGAAGTGGGCCCAACAGGACTTGAACCTGTGGCCAGCTGATTATGAGTCGTTCGAAGTGGGGTTTTGATTGGTTTTGTTCTGGTTTGTTTTAGTATGTATTGTATTGTTTTTCTGACACTTAAAAATTTTTCAATTTATTTTTGTTTTGTTTCGTTTTGTTATTTTAACTACTTTTGTGTGTACCGCTGTGTGTCCCAAAATTACTAAAATGGATAAAGCAAAAATTCAGGCAGTGACTACTGCAATTTTCCTTGAGACCAGGAAGTCAAGAAAAGATGGATTGTGCCCTGTTAAACTTCGGGTGACCTATAAGAGGAAACGCTGTTACTATAATATGCGGGATGAGACAGGAGAAACTATTCTCCTTTCAAAGACTGACTATGCGAAGGTAATGAAAGAAAACCCGAAGGAAGCGTATAAGAATCTATCGATACACTAACATGAACTGGAATCACTCGCACATAAAGTTATCGGATCACTGCCCGTATTTTCATTCGATGAATTCGAGAAAATCTATTTCGAAAAGCCAGCCAGTGAACAGGACCTGTTTCATGGACTGACCCGCTATGCAGAGGAACTATTGAACGATGGCCGGATATCTACCGGGAAGACCTTTAATTGCACCATCGCATCTCTGAAGAAATTTTCGGGGAAGACCTATATTCCCTATGAAGAGATCTCTGTTCACTTTCTCAATAAGTATGAAAAATGGATGTTGAAAAATGGGAATAGCCTGACAACAGTCGGGATATACCTTCGAAACGTCAGAACGATATACCATAAAGCCATAAAAACCGGTGCAGCACCCCCCGCCTTATATCCTTTTGGTTCAGCCAAAGACGACAAATATGAAATCCCAACCGGGAGAAATATTAAAAAGGCCTTACATCTTAAAGAGGTGGAGCTTATTGTCAATTACCAGGCTGTTCAGGGATCTACGGAACATCAATACCGTGATTACTGGCTGTTCTCATATTTATGCAACGGAATCAATGTTAAAGACATTTCCCGGTTGAAATACAGCAATATAGAAGGAGACATCATGGTAATAACCCGGGCCAAGACAGAGCGGGAAAACAGACACAAGCCCCGGCCCATTACCATTGTGATTGTCGAGATGACAAAAAAGATCATTGATCGTTGGGGGAACAAACCAGTTAGTCCCGATCAGTATATCTTTCCCATACTTACCAAAGGAATGACCCCTCTGCAGGAATATGCCGCGATACTTCAAACTACCTCAATGATCAACAGATATATCGGGAGAGTCGCTGTGGCGGTTGGAATTTCACAAAAGGTAACAACCTATACCGCCCGGCATAGTTATGCAACGGTACTGAAACGATCAAATGCCTCCACAGAGTTTATCGGGGAAGCCCTTGGCCATGCCAGCCTGCCTACGACCGAAAACTACCTTGCTGATTTCGAAACCGACGAAAAAAGGAAATGGGCGGCAAAATTGACAGATTTTTAACCTCTCAGCCATACGGCACAAAAATTGCTGTAACATTCCAGACAATCTTGTTATTCACCTTGGTTCCAACTTTATCACTATGACTTTCGAAGAGAAATTAGACGCAATTCTGGATGGATTTTCATATTCATTGATAAACACGAAGCATCCTGAAAATTCAAATACGGGTCACCTATTTGATCAGATGTGCGAAATATTACACCTAAAAGTCACCCCTGTTGAAACAATCTTATTGAAAAACCGATTGTTGGCAGATGGACAAATAGAACCTGTCAGGAAAGATATAGATTTTCCATTATTCAGGATGACTGCAAGCGGACTGAATTTTATCATCAATGGCGGATATGCCCACCGGGATAGCCCGGGTGAGGCAAAAGCAGCAGAAGTCTCAACTAATAAAGAACTACCAAAGGACCTGAAAACTGATATTCCGTTTATCAGTGAAGAGCCTGCAGAAGAATTAAACGCTGCGAATCCCTCCTCTGATAAAGAATCTAAATCTGAACCTCAGCCTGGAACAAGACCATTCCTGAACGCCCAACAGACAGCCGCATTATTAGGGATAAAAATCTCAACACTTTACGGAAAGGTTCATCGTAAAGAAATCCCTTTCTATAAAAACGGGAACATGTTGCATTTTAAAGAAGACGAACTTATTGCATTGTTAAAGTCCGGGCGCAAGTTGACAATTGAGGAAATCAAAGAAGGAGCCCGAAAATCCCTGCATGTAAAAAAGGGTTCCAAATGATTCAAGGTGTGATGTTTGTCAATCCCCCTGCCTTGTTGAGTTATAATTCTAACCATATAATATAAGCACTTTTCACATTTTATCGCATTTTTAAACGTTTTTCACAACATGTAATCATTTTTCACGTATCTTCGTTGCAAGCAATTTTCCCAGGCGATGTCAAATAACAAGCGCTTTTCACGAATTATAAGTGTTTTTCACGGCAGAACGGCACCTGAACCGGGGGCCCTGGTTGGATACGGAGCAGTGATCGATGCTCTGGACCTGGCAGTGCCTGTTCCCAGACGACTGGCCTTGATAAGTACAAAACGAAGACAATATAAATCAGAACAATGGTTGGTCCTTACCCCAAGACACCAGCCGGATGAAAACCTGTATGCCCACCTGGTCTTTGCATTGAAATATGAAGGTATCAACCTTTTACTTTTCAAAAAATTATTCGAAAAACTGCAACCCGATACCATTGTAGAATGGATAATCCGCGAACCACTCAGCCAGTACAGCCGTAGAATATGGTTTCTCTATGAATGGCTTATGCAGAAACTGTTGGCCGTCCCAGATCTTAAAGGAGGCAATTATATAGCGCTTTTGGATGAAGACCAGCAATATCCAAGCCCGGTTCGTATCAACTCAAACCGGCACCGGATTAAAAACAACCTGCCCGGAACTATTGACTTCTGCCCCCTCATTTACAAAACTGAGAAGATTGAGCACTACATAGCCGAAAAACTCGACCAAAAGACAAGTTCTGTGATCAGTGGCGTGCATAAAGATATTTTGCTGCGCACTTCTGCATTCCTGTTACTTAAAGATTCGAAAGCCTCTTTTACCATAGAAGGTGAAAATCCGAGCCAAAACAGGGCCGTAAGGTGGGGCAAGGCAATTGGCCAGGCGGGCAGCAAGTCACTCAGTAAGGAAGAACTGCTCCGTTTGCAGCAAGTTGTTATTGATAATAGCCGTTTTACCCAAATGGGATACCGTATTGAAGGCGGTTTTATCGGGGAACACGATCGCATCACAGGAGAACCCATTCCCGAACACATCTCGGCCCGGTGGCAGGATATTGCAACTTTGATTGACGGGCTGATTGATGCTGCCCAATTGATGGACGCTAATGCTTTTCATCCGGTGTTGACAGCTGCCAAAATAGCATTTGGTTTTGTGTTCATTCACCCGTTTGTTGATGGTAACGGCCGGTTGCATCGCTACCTCATCCATCATCTGCTGGCCATAATGAAATTTACCCCCCAGGGGATCGTTTTCCCCGTGTCTGCAGCCATCCTGGAGCAGATTACAGATTACCGAAGGGCCCTGGAATGCTACTCTCATCCCCTTCTGGATTTCATAAAATGGAAGAAGACAGAAGATAACAACATTGAGGTTCTCAATGAAACCATAGACTATTACAGGTATTTCGATGCAACAGCACAGGCTGAATTTTTGTTTGACTGCATCGATTATACCATCAATAAAATCATCCCCAGCGAGGTAGCATATCTACAAAAGTATGATGCGATGAAAAACTGGCTGGACGATTGTTTTCAAATGCCAGATAAAACGGTGTCGCTTTTAATCCGGTTTTTGACCCAAAACAATGGCAAACTCTCCAGCAGGGCAAGAAACAATGAATTTACCTCATTGACTGATGACGAATTGAAAATGATTGAGGAGAACTATAAAATTCTTTTTGAATGACGAATCCGGTTTAGGGCTTGGCTTGTTCATACCAGACTTATCCCAGATTAAACAGGCATTTTTAAAGGTTTAAGAGACAATTGCTTTACATAGATCAACTTGAAAGACATCATGGCCAGTGACAACGAAAAGACAAAGGATGATGCTGTTATAACAGACCCTGTCTTCCCTTTTATGAAGAACAAACGCCAGCAAATCATTGACTATTTAAGGGAAGGCAAAACATACAAGCAGATCCAGGATGAAATCAGGGTTTCTCCATGCCGCATTTCTGCAATAAAAAGGCTACTTGAAAAGCAGGATCAAATAAAAAATATCCTGGAAACATTTGAATATGATGAAAAAAGTAGCAAAAGTAGTAAAAATGGTAGTAAAAGTAGTAAAAACAGGGTGATAGATGAAGAATTTTGCCGTTTTGCGGGGTTAAACGGTAGTGAAATAGCAATAGTGGTAGCGTTTCAACGTGAAAAACTCCAATTAATGAAGGAACAATACCTCGATGATCGAGAATTTCAGGAAAAATTTCTCCAAACCAAGACCCTGGAGACCAAAAACAAGGAAAAAGAGCTCAAATTAAGAGAGGAAGAACTCCAATTTAAAAAAAAGGAAGCCGAAAGACCGCTAAAAGAACTTTTTTACCGGTTAAAACAATTGTCAGAGGTAGATGCTGCAAGTAATTGGGGATTTAGGGAGGTATCAGATCGCCTGATTGAATTGAAGAGGCTGGAATTGGACTATAAAAAACAGGCCTATGTTGACAATTTTAACTTTGAAGACTCCCCTCACGCAAAAATGATCAAGGATGTAACAAAAGTCTTTGAACAATATAAACTTGAGACGCAGAGTAATCCTAAAAAGTCATTTGGATTTGAAATTAAGCTTGCTTTGACAATTGCAACGGCCATGTTCAATCAGATTGAGTTTCATTTTGGGTGAATTTTTAAGAGAGTATTCAGAAAAGGTTGTCAAACCTAAGTTTGTAGGGTCAGTCAGTCACCATCCTGGTCAGTTGGCCGAAGCCGCTTTACTGCCATATGCAGAACTGGACAGGATTCGGCAGTTCGAACGTACCCCGTGCAAGTTGCTTTTAGAATAGCACAAAACCGCCCGGTACTCATTTCAGCAATTTCATCCGGTTGCGGGCTTGTTGATGAAGACAACTCTCACCATGCCGTTGCTTATGGATCCGATTTTGTAAATTTGCAAGCTTGATATTTGTCTGTATTTAGGCAAATAATGCTTGGTAAGGCCACTTTGACTCCATTGCTTAACCTTGGTGATCATCATCGAGCGTTTGTCCTGAAGTAACATGGTTTTTTGGCCGCAAATTAGTCAGGATCGATCAACCACACAAGATGCTCGTGACCTAAGGCTTGCGTGATCACTATTGTTCATCCCACCTGGCACGGAATCCCCTTGTGTCAAAATGAACGACATTACACCCTGGATATCGGCCAATTCCGCCCCTGTTTCCGATAATGCTGTTTTCCAGCATCCTGATGATGATCTTCTTATCGTTAACTTCATCGGCCACCCCGTCGTTATTTATATCGCCAACCGCTATATCAATGGCCAACCCGCGTATATGCATACTTAAACTTGCCCCGCCGGCCCTATTATTAAAACTGGGATACCTGAACCCGTCGTTTATGGTAAAGGCATCCGTATAACCGCTATCCCTTAATATCACTATCAGGTCCAGGAACCGGTGAAGAATGCTGGTGTCAAGGCAAAGATATTGCATATAGCGCTCATCAGGTGGTTTTATATTCCTGTAATAACAGGTGTCCTTTGGCAGGAAATCGGCAAACCTGAATTTGCCCGCCAGTAATTTCAAACTGTCATTCCCGGTGATCCTGTAAAAAATCATATTATTCATCTTCCCGCGCCATATCCATTTATCATAACCTGAAAATACGAGATAGTCCTTTTCCAGCTCCCTGAAGCTGACCTGGGGCAATAAATTTAACACCGAATCAATGCCGTGATAGGTTAGAATTTCCTTCGGGATTGGTCCCGAAGTCATGGAGTCACTGACAATTTTCGCCCGCGCGGTTCTGTGCAAGTGTTTAGCATTGGGTTGCTCGTGATTCATAAAAACGAAAGCAAAAATCAGGGTGATGCTTATCATTAGTGCAGGAACCTTCATCTGCCTGGCTACTTTAGAAAGATCGAATGACATATCGGGATAGTTTACTACTGAAGATATGCATACTGAAGGGTTGGGGTCCACTTAGCACGGGATGCATTTGAAGTCAAAGGTATCATTTTTTCAAGGGCATACCTTTATTTCTTTTCTGGTCTTGGGGCAACCAGCGTTGAAAAAAGTGAAAGTGAAAATTTACAGTATAGGATCAATAAATGCAAAGTGGAAATGACTTTTAACAAAAAGTTGTATCGTTGAACAAGAAGGCACTAGACATTCGAAGTTTCCTTGGTGGTTGAAAATCTGCATTATCTATTAACCAATTGGATCATTCTTCAAGTGACTGACCCTTGAAACTGCTGTTATGTTTGGTGCATTCATGTCCGATATTGGATACATGATCGGATGGATTTTCTTAAAACATACTTCACGGTAATCCTGACAAATTCATGATTTGGCTGGTTATTCAAAAAAAATGAAAAGAAATCCTAACTATAATCTATTTCCCTTGACTTTTTATATTTATTCATTACATTTACATGCAAAAATGAGATCGTTTTTTTTGGACCTGTTTTTTAGTAAGGGTGTATCATCCTTCGGGCTACGATGATCGTAGTTGATTATTCTGTCATTTGAAAGGTTTGTTGTTTTTTATATAATTGTTACCATAAGTGAGTAAAAAATGTGATTGCCGGTTTTTTGAAATCACTATTCAGTTTTGTATTATGGTAATTCAATTTGGTTGAATTAACTTATGAAGGACTTGGTTTCTATACCTTGTTCCATTATCGGTTAGCATTTTATCAGAGCAACCCCTTGTTTTGTCTGATTATCAATATCAGCAAAAACGGTTATGTACAAACCAATTTGATAGAATCATTATATGACAATCCCTTTACCCAAGATTTTGCCTCTTTTCACATTAAAGGCTATATTATTGTTTTTTTTCTATTGTTCTCTGAATCCATGTTTTGCGCAAAATAGTGACTGCAATTATAACTGGCAAACTTATTATTTGATGCCGTCACCGGGAACAGATATAAATTCTGAACGAAATGCCAGGGGTTATGTGTTGCAGGAGATAAGCCGGGATTATCATACGATCCCTCTTGCAACACTTTCCCAAATCATCAAAACCCAGCACCTGATTGAAATTTGCAAGAGCACAAGTTCAACAACAGCTTTTGCGCTACGGTCAAAGGTTAGACAGGCGCTATTATGCATCCCTCATATTTCTGTTAACTTTATATCCACAGGCACTAAGGACACATATGCATTTGGTAAAATCAATGAAAATGCGACAGATTTTTTTGAAGCAATTCATTGTTATTATGAGCGGAATACTCCTGTTAATTATTCCGCCATTAAAACCTCGGGTGAAGGAGAAGTTGCTATACGGAAAATGTTGGAAAATTGTCTATTCCGAGGTTCGGATACAGTACACAGGGAACTGTTGGTTAAAGTGTCGAACGATTTGTACTATACTCTTATTCCCATAACTGTCAGGTCAGGAAATACCGGATCCTGGTCTGATGAACTTCAGATTTTTTTCAATAGGTCAGGTATTATTACGGATATAGCATATTACAGAAAAATTACCCTTGGAAAAACGGTTCCTGTGAATATCCGTATATTCCTGAATAAGTTGATCACCAATTTTTTTATTAATCGCCAAAGTATCCTGGATAGTCTTAAAACGATTGCTTTTTCATCTGGTCAAAACGATTATCTGAACAACCTCAGACAGACCCTTCATGCGAACTCGTTCATCCGTTTTTCCTTCGAGCAGATAGAAATTTGCCCGATTGCAAGTAACCCCAGTATATATGGTGTCAGCATTCATCATGGTTGGCAAATCCCTGGGTCGAATAAAGTTGAGGGGTATTTGACTTTGTTCTTAGAGGCAGGGAAGCAAGTTACTTTGAATAATTTTAAATGGACTCATGACAAGTATGAACCTTGGGGCCAGTAAAACATAGATTATGGAAAAGAGAAATGAATCTCAAATTCACCCTGTGGTTGTTCTCACTGCATTGCCAGTTCTCCTGCCTGTTTTTTTGTTGATTATGTGTTCCATCCCGGTTTTTGGGCAGAAAAATAAACTTGTTGTGGTCGAACGCCAAGGTAAGAAATCAGAATACTATAATTCTTCAAAGGCAACCATCTTGATAAACAGCACCGAATCTTTGTTGTTTAAATCGAGCAAAAGCCAAACCGTATTGCCTGTAACTCAATCGGGCGATCAGTATAAATTAACTCTTGATCCCGGACCTGTTGTAATCACTGCCGAAACTGATGGAGGGTTATATATCAAGTTGAATTTTACCAGGGATGACCTTGAGGAGGAGGCTGCCAGGTTCCGGGAACTTAAAGCTGGTGAGACGAGATGTTTTACCATCACTTCTGAATTTCAGCTGGAATGGAATATTGGCAATGGGAATCCTGAGCAAATCCATCCCGGTTCATATGCCCTGGTAATCATCAGGCTGGAACCCAAAACTCTTCCGGTATCCTTTTCGAGTATTGAAAACGATAAAGAAAATGTCATCAGGGTTATTGATACAAGTTCGGTATATGGCAGATACTGGGTATGTATGAAACCGGGGGCTCGCTTCCTGAACGTTCATATTAAGAGTTATCTAGATGTGCAACTCCGTTTTGATCCACTGAAAGTTTACCCTGTACTCTACTATAAAGTGACGACACCTGATACAATGGGCAGTTATTATTTCAATTCCGACCCGCAGGGAGCATTCATTCGGATAAAAGGGCTGGAAAATTTTAATAAGGAAAATAATAAAACACCATTCCTTATTAAGCAGAAATGTGGGACTTACGATGTTTCTCTGGAACATGACAAATATAATCCGGTCCATGAAATAATAAAATTGTGTGATAGGTCAAAATCGGAAAGCAGTTTCAAGTTAACCGCAGGCTATGCAAAGATCCAGCTGAATGTCAACCCGGATTTAAAGATTACGCATGTTTACTCCGATGAAAAAATCCTTTTTCCTGCTCATGATAATGTGTTTGAATTGAAGAAAGGTTTTAATGACCTAATCCTGGTAGCGCCGCGATATACATCTGATACCCTGTTGCTGGATTTGACTCGTGATACTACCATAACTAGGAATTTAAGGAAGGTAAGTGGTCCCGGCGTGTTGTTTTTTACGAACCCGAAAAAAGTCAGGGTCACCATCCAGCCTGACTGGAAATTTACCGGAAGGAGTCCATTTCATGTGAAATTAAGCCCGGGAACATATAATGTCCTTGTTGAAAATCCGCTATACAGATCAGAAGAAAGTACACTAAAGGTTAATCCGAATGAAATTGGTTATTCATTTACACTGAAACCCTATTCATATCCGATGACCTTCAAACTAAAGGGACGAGCCGAAAAAACCTATAAATTGTATATTGATGATGTATCATCAGGAAAATTTAATGGGGTCAACCAGGTAAAAAGAAACGTACCCGCAGGGATACATAATGTGAAGATTTTGACTGATGATAATGACGAGGTCGTATTCAATGGAAAGATAAAACAAGAAAACCATCATCGAAAAAAAGTAATCTGGTTGCCTTCAAATTTGTCATGGTCAGCATTTAGCTTTGGGTATACCATTCCCTTTTCCTATTTTACTCATGCCGTTGATAAATCATTTAAAGCACCGGCAATTTATCAGAATCCAGGCTATTCACTTAATGTTTCTGCTTTTTCATTTTTTGGTTTTACTATTACTCCCGTTCAGGTCGAAACGATTAACACACCGGTTTTTCCCGACAAACCCTATATTTTTTCCTGGGGAAATCCTGAATACAGGCTAGGGCTAAGCCTTACGAACTGGCTTGATTTTTCATTGTTTATAAGCTACAGTTATAAAACAAATCCGTTATTAAAAACGGAATTATCCAAGCCTGCTACTGACTTCGTTATCCAGGGATATAAATATGGGATGGCATTCAATGTCTTTACCCATAGCAGGTATCGCTGGGCTTGGGTTTCCATGACCATCAGGGTGGGGGTAAGGGATGAAATGATTACATACCACATTTGGGATGGGGCTGTTAACCTTCCTGCAAACACCGTCAGGGATTACAATGCATTTGTTTCGGTAAGCCTGAATTTACTGACGGTTGGGGATGGTATGGTTTTGAGGATTTTTAAAAAACCGCTAACACATTCAGGTGCTTTTTAAATTGGAATTTTTGCTAATTGGCTCCGGGAAAGTGCCAGCAGACCAAGGTGTTTCATATTTTGATCAACTTCTTATCAGGAAAGATTTCTTAATTTAGCGTACTATTTATAACTTAAATTAACGGCAAAACCGGTACCTGGAATCACATAATTCACGGATATTGTTTGTATAGCTGAATGCAACGATATGATATGTAAGTACATGCTTAAAAATTCCTTCGATTACCAGCGTTTCAGGTTTTGGGTTCTTACCCTCCTGTTTCTTGCTGTTATCTCGTATTCCTGCCGTTTGGAGGCTCAAACCACATCCGGTTTCCGGCGGCATTTCATTCTGGTGTATGATATTGGCATTGACAACCAAACGGATGATTATATTAAAAACACCCTGGTGACCCTGTTTTCTTCTGGGGATTTTCCTTCACATGGAATTGGCACTTTAATCCAGTTCAACCAGGAACTAACCAAAAAGAATATGTTTTTTGACCCATCCCGGGATGAAATATCATGTTACCAGTCTGGAGTTTCCCGAAATGGATTTTCTGATATCCAGCGTACAATGGATCCGGATATCAAAAGTAATGAAAAACTTTTTGGCACGTTTACCGACAAATATATCAGAACCCTCAACATAGTATGGTCATCAACACCTGTACAGGGTAATTCCCTGAACGACCGGGTGTCAGCATTCTTCAGGCAATTTTGGGAAAGTAAGCCAAAATCCGGGTATTATAATAATGGTATAAGTACCCCTGAACTGGTTTACCCCTTGATTATTTCCAGGTTGCCAGCCAATAGTTACGCGGAAACCTATGTGCTTATCGTAATCAGTCATAACATTTATACGAATAATCTGAACAACCTGTTCTCCTTTCCAAGGAATGGCCAGGCGGCCAGGAACATGATCGTGGCAGATAAAGATTCCCTGGCGGCCAAACTTACGATATTGCCTGGCTTTGATTATCGGTTTAACACCAATACGACAGTTAGTCCAGGAAATTCGCTTGGTATACGGGCTATGATCATCCGGCCAAAACCTTCAGGCTATCCGGAGGCCGGAAATCAAACATTTACCCTGTTCCAGGAATTCTCCATGACCCAGGGTTTCTGGAATCCGGCTGACTTCACTTTTTCCGGTAATTTCATCCAGGCTTCCAAATACAAACAATATACATGCGAGGGGGCTAAGTTAGCGCTATACAGGAAAGGGCATCTTTTAACTGAACAGCCTTTACAAATAGTAAACGATCCTGTTGCCCCCGGAAATATAGAGGTTACGGGATTTACTTGCTCCATTGATTCTTTGGCAGGATATCACACCTTCCCCGATCTGGATGGCCAGGTTTCCCTGTACTCAAAATACCATCTTAACACGACAACTAGTTTAAACTGCCTTCATGGCATCGAAACTGTTGTCCGGGAGAAAAACATCATTGGTTCATATTCAAAAAAAAGAAACATGGAGATCGCTATTGGAATTGGCATATTAATTTTATTAGTTGGTTTATTCCTTATTGGGAAACCAATTGGCATTGATTTTGACTTTCAGCCTATTAATGACTCTTATGAGTCATCAGACATGTCAGGGGAAGGGCGTATGAACCGGCCTTATCTTGCCTGGACCCAGGAAAATACCAGGAAGAATGAATATCCTGCCCAGGTTGATGTTAAAGTAATCTACCTTTTTCAGGACTATTGGTTCAACTGGTCAACTAATGTCAGAGTAACCCTTGACAAGGTTGATATGCCGGTGAATTACAAGGTGTTGATCAAGGCAGCCCCTGGCGCTGTAAGAGATTTTGAAACAACCTTCGATTTGAAATACAATCCCAGAGAAGATAGCAACTGTTTTACCTATTTAATTCGTCAAAGCGGTGCATTTTCGACCCCTGCCAGCATAATTAAAACCAGGATCATCGGCTCGGTAAAAATATCGACCTGGAATTTTGGACAGCATAAAAAGGACAATCCGTTTGATAAAAAAATTGATTTCAAATTCTATATAGGGCCTGATCTTGGGGATTACTGGACCGGTATTGACCCTGGAACAACCGGTACATGTATTGCCATGGGGAGGTTAGCCTCAGATATTATTGTTGAAAAGAAAAATAAAAAGGATTATATTTACCCTTCAAGGATTTCGTTTAATATAAATGCTAATATTCATAGCAACATTGATTCGGTAATTAAATTTGACGAATTTGCAAAAGGTGATCCTGCCATTTACTTGGTAGGTGATCGGGCTATTATACTTCATAGAAACGCCCCCCAAACATTTAGATCGTATGAATCCATTAAGAAATTACTTGGTTTTCAGAATAAAATTAAGATCTACTTTCCTAGTAGTAATCAGACGTTAGAATTTTCAGGAACTGATCTAACCTACCTGATGGTTAACGGGTTCCTAAAATCATTTAAAAATTATCTTTCAACCAACAATTCGATCCCTTCCATTGCGGATATGCTCAGCCATGATGAAATTAAATCTAAAAGGGTGGTGGTTACGATACCCAATAACTTCACACTTCGGAAAACCCATGATCTCATTAGGGCCATAAATATGGGTGGACAGTTTAAGGAGATCAGGTATATTTACGAAGCCGAAGCTGCTTTTTTTTATTACCTGAGTCAACCGAACTCTTTTAAGAAAAATGTTTCTGAGAATGTATTGATTTTTGATATGGGGGGGGCTACCATCAATGTCACTGCTCTGGAATACAATAACACTGAAAAACACAATATCAAAATTCTCAGTAAAAAGGGGTATTCGATCGGCGGGGATTCAATTGATTATTTTTTAAAAGAACACCTTTTCTATCCTGACAGAAAAAAAGATTACACACCTATCAGTGCACTCATGGATGTGCCTGAAAATTTTGATAATCGGATAGTATATCTTTCGGAGTTTCATGCAGGTATTCAATCATTGAAACACACTTTATCAGATAATTTTCAATATGACAAAGAGCATTTAATTGATGACAGTGACTTGGCGAACACGTTTTATGCTTTTATCGATGCCAGTAAAAAGAGTCCCAAAGAGAAGGAAGAACTAAAGGAATTTTTTTCTGGAAAGCCTGTCGATTCTACAAAAATTGAAGAATCAACAAAAAATACTAAAAATAAGAAGTTGGATGAAACAAAATTCTATAAAGATTTTTCGTTAAAAGATGGTCAGTACGGTTTTCTCGATGTAAAAAACAACCCATTTATTGCCAGATTTTACCAAGATAATCTTTTCAGCTTCATAAAAGATTTACTTACCGATGTATTAAGTGAATCAAAATTGATTTCTAATCAGAGAGATTTCGCCTTTAATAAAATCATTATTGCAGGACGCTCTACTCAATTCCCATATATTAAACAGACTGTACTAGAACAGTTAAACTTTAAGGCAAGCACGGAAAACCTGACCCATTATACCGGTTCTGAATTAAAAACTGCCGTTGCAAGAGGGGCCTGCTGGTATGGAATTAACCGGAATACCATTCACCTGGATAATTATGCTACCAATGCCTGTTTTGGAATTATTGAAACGGTAGAACCAAATAACAAGACAAAGGTTTTTCATACCATTATACCACCGGGGACCCGATATAGTTTCCAGGATCATGAGGCTCCTAAATTACAAAAGGAAAAACCCGTTGAAAGCAATTTCGCTTTTGACGATGGCAACCTGGTGAATTTCTATATGGCCATGGGGTCAGATCCATTGCATGACATTGAACATAGTAAAAAAGAAAAAATTCAGAAATTGTGTGATATTCATCCTGTTACAGCAATCAAAATCACAGGAATGGAAGTTTCGGTTACCGACAAAGTAAAATGTTATGTTGTGACAAAAAACAATATTACAGTTGAAAAGGACCCCCTGATACAGGACCTGGAAGTTAAAAGCTCAAATAACCAACATTATACATTTTGGTCAGTTGTTGATTAAAAACGGAAAATCCTTGATGTTGTTTCTATACTAGCAAGCCTATGCCCAATATTCGATTTTTCAGTTGTTTGATTTTTATGGTTTTTTATTGTGAATTGTCGGTTAATGCCAATAAAAACCCTTTATTTTCACCGGGACAAGCAGCAGTCTCAAAACCATCTGCATCGTTTTCGCCATGTTCCTTTTCATTCGGGTTGTTGAATCATCTTATAAGTTATTCAACTACGATGTCAAAGAGTACGTTTTATATCAATCTCAACCGGTATGAACTTCATTGTTTCAAAGTAAAGGAGACCGGAACTTACCTTTTATTTGATACTGTTGAGGTTAAGATTAACGATCCGGTTAATGCTATTTCACAGATGCAGTTTAAGCCTGAGTTGGTCAAGCTACTAACTGACATCAAACCTAAGTTGGTTTCCTTTGAACCTGGTTCCGGGTTAACTGTCAACCTGGCTCCATTGATTGAAATGAATATTTTTCCAAAAACTATCACCTGTTTTATAAATGACAGGAAATTGACTTGTTTAACTGATTCTGTTTTTGTTGAAGAGCGATTCAAAATGCATGATTCTCAATTTACATTAAGGATTGTGATGGAGGGTTATCCTACCCTTTGTTACCTGGCCTCTGGAAAAACCACACGATTTCTAATTTCAGACCATCAACTCGAGCAGTATATTTTACAATATTGCACTCATTATCTCATTTTTGGTCAAAAAGCTGCACCCGAAAAATTGAATGCGATAGCGATGAAAGTCTTTGGCAGAAAAATCAACAATGATATTTCCCAAAATTTGTCAGTGTCACTCGGTTATTTCAAATCAGATCCCATTTCCTATACATCCCTGGTAATCATCGTCTTTTTTATCGCCCTGTTTTTACTCATCCGTTTTATTTTAATTGGGAAAAGGAGCGGCACTCCTTCCACAAGGTTATTAAAAGAAAACAGCAGGCTATCGGCAGAATTGTTAAAAACGAAAGGGCAGTTAGTTCACACTGAAAAGAAACTTCAGGCCTACCAGCAGGATAGCCAGGAATCATCCAAACAGAGTAGTCGTTTGAGAGATGATATTTTTGACCAGTTTAAAATCCTGAAGGACGAATTGCAGAAAGGTATAGCATCGCCAGCAAATATCCAGGTTAATACCGGTTCTGATCTACAACAAGATTTGTTGAGGGAGATGCTTAATAAAATTGAAGAAAATAAAACAACCCTGCTGGAAAAAGTTGACGGGATTGATACCAGGATGTCAATAATCCAGGAGTTATATTATAAGATCCAGAATAAATTAGATGTTTTAAAATGAAGCATCTTGTTGTTATTTTGCTTTTGGTTTTTGCTCCGTTAACATCGCTTAACCAGGTATATAGGAAAATGTCCTTTTTAAGGGATAAAACTGTAACACTTTATGGGGCAAACAGGACATACGACTTGAAAATTCAAAAAAATGAATCCTTCTTTGTTAAAGTCGTGAAAGAAGGTAAATACATCTTCATCCAGCCAGATTCAGTAACCAGAGCGGTTACAACGGATCAAAAAATTGGAATACTGAATGCTTCACAGAAGAATTTTCTTACGTTTGAGTTACAAGACCTTTTAAAATTTGATACCATAACCCGAAAGAACATCATTGTTTCCTTCCCCAAAATAAAAGATCAATACCATCTGGATAAACTTGTTATTTTCAATAATCAAAAAGTTAAAATTGCATCGATTAGGAATAATAACACATTTCCTTTGCCAAAATCCGGTTTGCTATTTGTCCTTAAAATTGACGACTGGCCGGCATTCATCGTAATTCTTGATACGGTAGTCAATAAGAAATTTCAGGTTAAGCCTATTGTAGTTCAAAAATCAAATCCAACCTATTACGATGATTCGGTGAGAATAATGAACAATTTTACATGGCACCAATTAACAGGATGTGATGCAAGTCCGGAAAATATTAAAGTATTCTGTGAAAAGAATAACCTGCAGGTCCCCGACACAATACTCAATAAAATTGCAGTTGCACGTAAATACGATGCAAACCAATGTTATGATAGGCTTTTTTTCTTTTATGTTTTCATTTGTGTATTTGGCTTAGGCATTTTAGCTGCTGGTTTTCTCATTGTGAGATTTAAGATGGGGGCTAAATTCTTGTTTTTTATGCCAACCTTCAAGACAACTGGACAATCAGAAGTTATAACAGAGAATTTTGAACAAGATTCATTACCCGAATTTTTAAAAAGAGTAAAAGAAAAACACTACAAAAATGATAAAAATATACAATCGGAAGATGATGTTCTGCAGGTTTTGAAAGAATTGAATCCAAATAAGTTAAAGAAACTCCTTACTAAGTGCAACCCAACCTTTAAAATAGAAAACCTCAGTGCAATAAACACATCATTGGACCTCCCGTTTATTCCTTTTTTTCGCAATGAACGATTTGGAGTAAAACGAATTATTCCGAAACCAATGAGGCATTCTCCCGCTCTTGAGACTTCTGGTTTAATAAAATATGAAGATTCCGACAAGCAGTCACAGAGCCAGGTCACCGATTACTCTTCATTGAACAAGGAAATGTACAAGGAAATGCAGAATGAACGAGCATGGTTAGCAGCCAAAATTGAAACCCTTGAAAAATTAGAAGATAGTATGATTAAAAGGAGGGATTCAGGAAGGGTTGATTATGAGGTGATGCATCAAATATTATCGCTTACAAAAGAATACAGGAATGAACTCGAAAAAGTAAAAGCAGACAAATCACAATTCTGGAATCATACAACAGAAAAAGTATCAGATTTTACAACAGTTTTACATAAATTTGAATCCAGGTTTGACAATGGGATACACTTATTGGAATTGATGAATGAGCGGATCATGAAGTCCCTGCCACGCCCGGGCATTGACCATATTCCCGGTGCCTCCGGGTTGGAAGAATGGAAAATATCTGTTTTTGAAAAAATTGATTCCATCGATACCCGGATCGCCCGGATTGAAGAGTTATATTACAAAATTCAAAACAAACTTGACAACCTTTAACTATTTTGCGTTATGAAAAGATTTCAATTTGTCGTGTTGGCATTTATTTTCACCCTCCCGGTTTTCAGCCAGGACATTAAAAAAATGACCTTTTTAAAGGACACAGTTGTTAAATTTAATGAGTCAAACAGGCCATTCAATTTGAAAATTCAAAAAAATGAATCTTTCTTTGTTAAATTAGTGAAAGACGATAAATATGTATTTATCCAGCCGGATACAGTAACGAGAGCAATTACTAAAGATCAAAAAATCGAAACGCTAAGTGTTGAACAAAAGAATTTTACTACGTTTGAGTTGCATAACCTGTTAAAATTTGACACCATTACCCGAAAGAACGTCAATGTTTCCTTCCCTTCGATAAAAGATAAATATCACTTGGGTAAACTTGTTATTAATAGTGAACAAAATGGGAGGATTGCATTGATTAAGAATAGTAATTCATTTCCTATACCAAAATCAAGTTTGTTATTCGTCCTTAAAATTGATACCTGGCCTTCATTCATAATAATTCTTGATACAACTGCCAACAAGAAATCACAGGTTAAGCCTGCTGTAGTTCAAAAAGCAAATCCACCATTTTACGATGATTCGGTGACTGTAATGAGCAGCTTTACGAAAAATAAATTATCAGAATGCGATGCAAGTCCGGGAAAAATTAAGGATTACTGTGCTGAGAATGGCCTACAAGTTCCTGACACAATTATCAATAAAATTGCAGTTGCACGTAAATATAGTGCAAAACAATGCTCTGATTCCCGACTTTTTATTTATATCTTAATCTTTGTTTTTGTTTTACTAATAGTTGTTGGATTCCTGGCGATTAGGTTTAAGTTTTTTACAAAAATTAAAAACTGGATATTAGAAAGAAAGACACCTTTGCAATCAGAATTTATTCAAGAGAAATTTGAACATGCTTCATTATTTATTTTTTTAAAAGCGATGAAAGAAAAACACTATAAATCGGATGTAAAAGTAAAAAATGAAAATGCTGTTTTGCTAATTTTTATAGATTTGAACAAGGATAAAATTAAAAAACTACTATTAAAATGCAACCCAACATTCAAAATTGAGAACCTGGGTACATCAACTACATCGACTACCCTCCCATATATTACTCATTTTCAAAATAAAATGTTTAATATAAAAGAGAAACCAAAAGTTTATACACTCCCACAGGATATCCCATCTGATGATAGTGGTAATAAAGGTAATGAGTTCTCAATTGAAGATGATTTTGATCATCTTAAGACAAATATTGAAACTATCAAAACAAACATTGCAAAGAATATAAACGAGATTCAAGACAATCTTTCAACTGTTTTTCCAACACTGAGTAAGAACCTTTCAGGCATAAAGGTGAAGTATAGCAATCAGATTGCCGTTACATCTAAACAACTTAAAGATTCTGAACTTGAAATAAGCAACTATATAAATGAGCTAACAAAATATGAAGCGATTGAGTTTCTTGATTTCGGGCAATTACAGGACTTTGCGAAGAAATGTTGTATGCTTTTAACGAAATGTAAATCAATTAGTGATTCGTTCATTACATTGAATGGCATATTTATTGAAACTCTCTTCCCTGATTATATTCAGCAAAAAATCAAGGACCTTGAAAGATTTAAAGAGAAATACGAAAATTGGCTGTCAGTTATGACTCAGATTAGAGATGAAGGAAAACTCTTCCCCGGGAATGTGATATTGTTAACAGAGAAATTGGAAAGGGGCTATTCTTGGAAAAATTCGAAAAATTTTGGAAATGAATTACCGACTAGTTTTTTAAATACTTTCTTTTTTGATTATATTACTCCCATTTTAAATGTCTGTCAGTTTTTTAAACATTTTTCGAAGTTCAAAGTTTCATTGACGGTATCTTTGACAGATGAAAAAAGGTTCGAGGACGTTTTTACTATGAGTATCGAAGAAATTTATAATCTTATTTTACAGATTGGCCTTAACATTCACGATGCTGAAATTTTCGAACCGTTTAAAACGGATTCAGAAATATACATTGAGGAATCTGTAAGGACAGATATTCGCAAATATTCCTTTAAAGAACTACCAAAAAGTGATCAGATCAAAGAGGTTATACAATTTGGATTTGAACAATCTAAAGAATCAGGGTTAAATATCAACTATACAATCATAGGATTAAAGGGCCAGACTAAATATGCATTAGGCTAGGAGATAAAAGTTTTTTTCTTGTTCTTTTGGCTACAATTTTTATTATTGTTAATATTGTTTTTTGTTCTAATTTGAGTAACGTGAATAAATGTTGGGTAAATAACCATTAAAGATATGATTGGGTTTAGTCCGAATTTTACTGAATTTGTTAACACCATGAACTCATGAGTAATTTTTTTATCCAAATGTTCCAGTCCTTCAAAGCTTATCTTTACGGAAGTCATTGGGATTTTGAGTTTTTTATCTATATTACAGGAGCATTCCTGGTTGTTTTCCTGATTTCCCTGTTTGTCCTTTCAGTATTTATCCGCAGGCGGGAGGCGCTGCGCCTTCGTGTGTTCAAAATTTTCAGGATTGCCTTCATTGCCTGTTGCGTTACACTTTTTGCGATTGTCGCCATTATCAGTACTTTTCTTGTCACAGGGGTTTATTATACCCATCCATTACAGTTCTCGCACTTGCTTGCATTCGGTCTTATCTGCATCCTGCTCAGCGTCCTGCTTGCTATATTCGCGGGGCAGTTCAGGGGCGACCAGATTAAATCACTCACCGGTATGCCCGCAACACGTGGCGACGAGAACGACAAAAGGGTCAAATTATCGAAAGGGTTTACACGGATGAAACTCTGGTACCTGTTACCAATGCTTGGTTTCCTATTCCTCCTGCTGATTTACTTCCAGCCTAAAAATCTTATTTCCATCGTGCTTGACAATTCCGACACCATGCTTGAAACAGCCAACAAAGGCGAAAGCAAGTATGAAACGGCGCGGGATGCATTGGCCGGCACCATCGGTCACATCTCGATGTTTAACCATTTCGTTGTTACCACCATCGACAGGAAGGGTGGTAAGCATGATTATGCCACCATCATGGGTACGACCGATTTTTCAAAACTGAGGGGGATATCACAATACTTTGATAATGCATCCTCTGCGTTAAACTATATCAATTCGATCCCGATTGGCGGGGATTCTCCCATCACTGAAATCATATACAGCAACCTCCTGTTCATCCAAAAAACCATCCCTATTGAGAATTATACCAACATTTACCTCCTAATCATCACCGATTGCCGGGAAAATGGTTGCTTGTTGGACCTGCAGGCTTCCAAGAACTACCTGTGCAAAGATGCTAAATTTAACAACATTTTTTCGGGCGACCAGGTGACCCTGATTGATCTTGAAGGGAATTTTGCCAACCGAACCTATATGAACAATCCCGACCTGGTGTTGATGCAACGCTGCATCGACTGCGGTTTTTCCATTGAGGACGGCAGTTCGGAGGATTCCTACGAAGATGCCCTGAAAGGGGTACTCCAGAAATTCTTCTTCGACTGGCACCTGATCGCATGGGTTTTGTTCTTTTACCTGCTGAATGGGGTGTTCGTCATTTTGATCCATCCAAAAAACAGATAATCATGAGAAAGTTTATTTTCCTGTTGCTCCTGCTTCCTTCACTACTGCTGGCTAACGATGGAGTGTTTGTACTGGTTGACGTTTCGAGATCATTCCCCAATGAGGCCATAAAACTGGAAGCAAAAAATATCATCCTTGAACTGCTGCAGGGCAGGTACGATGTTCAGAAAAACACAGGGAACTGGAAGTTTGCTCCCGGGATCAGCGATCAAAAGATCAGCAGCATAATCAGCGGATCGAGTGTCCCATTATTTAAAAATGACGACGTACTCTTTATTATTCCTTTTGGCGAAAAAAACCGCTATCGGAATTACCAGTGGACACGTATCAGCAATTACCCTCAGGATATTGTCAATTTTTTCAATGGCAATTTCCCCAAACTCTCCACGGACACAAAAACTTTTATCAATATTGCAGAGGCAATCACTGTTTCGCTGGCACCCAGGTTCAATATCAAGGACTATTATATATTCCTGATGTCGGATGAGTTGAACGACCAGACAGGAAGCCAGAGTATCCTTGACCAATTTGAGGTTGACCTGATAACCAGCTGGAATAATCATGTGAACAGCCAGTGCAACAATGCACTTACACTGGAACGCACTTATGAGGTAAAGGGAACCACCTACAGGTACTTTATTTCAGTCATAAAAGTCTCTGTCCTGTCCGATCCCAAGATCAAAAACGTTCCTGACGGTCTTCTTCCCCCTGCATTACCCCCCACCTCTGGTGCAGCGGCTGGTGGTCAGAATACGGGTGCCCGTGAAGTTAAATTCACCACCTATGCCGGCGGCAAACGCAATTCCCCAATCGAAATCAAACAGGAAGCATTGAGTATCACCTGGTCGTGCGACAACTGCCCTTCTGATGTAACATATACATTCCAGGTCCAGGGAATCGACGGGAACAAATATAAGGACAAGCAAACAACCTCTTCTAACAGTATTTCCCTGCATCTCAAATCAGGCGTTTATAAAATATTTGTTACCGCAGATTCTCCCTCCGGGCCAAGTGCAGGTTCCGATGTAACCTATATCCAGGTTGACTCGGGAGGTTCTTTATGGTTCATATGGTTGCTTTTGCTTGCTTTGGTGGTGGTTGGGGGCATCCTGTACCTTCAGCGTATGCGTCAAAATAAAATCCGTAAGAGAAACTCTGATGATCAATATTAACAATTTACTATTCATTCGTTAAAACAAGACATATGGATCTTTTAGGCATTGAATTTGAGAATTCTTTACTGGCCCTGTGGAAAACCCTGTTTTATGCCGGGGTGTTTTTGGTACTCTTTTATCTTGTTTTTTTAATACTTTCAAAACTGCTTTACCGAAAGCGACAAATTGCGAAAGACTTATCACTTATAATGACCATGAAATGGGTTTTCGTTGTATTAATGGTCTTATTAAACCTTTTTCTCTTTTTTATCATCAGGATCAATGGCATTGGGAATTTTGAGTGGACCAACTGGACTTCATACCTTGGGGTTATCCATCTGATTGTTGTTTTCCTTGTAATTGTCATTTCATTTTATCTCACCCATTACTTGCTTAACAGAAAAATCAAAACATTATAATCTATGGCAACACCAACGATTATTATCGGTATCGGTACCAGCGGACTGTATACTCTTGAGAACATTCAGAGGTTCTATTATGAATCGTTCCAGGTCAACAAACCCGATCATGTTGAGTATATATACCTGGAAACGAATAAGGATAACTTTCCGGGGGTCACCCCGTTACCCAACCAGATCAAGCGGGTTTACCTCAGCCTTGCCCAGATGGAGGAGATGATCGAAGATATCAAGACCTATACCAAGGCCGATTGGCTCCCTCCAGCTGAACAACTGGTTGATGCAGGGCTTGGGGCTGGTGGTATCAGGTCGGTAGGCAGATTGTCTTTGTGGGGAAGGAACAATGAAGGGGATAATTTTGAGAACTTTATCCAGGCATTGAATTCAGCTTACGCAAATGTTTCCAACTTTACTCACCAGAATGTTGAAGCATCAAAACCCGTAGTATTTGTTACAGGAACCCTTACCGGAGGTACCGGGAGCGGCATTTGTATCGACATTGGCTATCTTATCCGGCATTTAATACCGGATATACGGGAGTTATTTGGCCTTTTCCTGCTCCCGCCAAATCCCAAAGTGATCAGGGGCAATGAAGTACGTTATGCCAATGCATATGGCGCCATTAAAGATATCGATACTTACAATTCCACTGAGAATATGTACTCCGAAAAATGGCCAAGCGGATATGAATGCAAGTCAAACAAAGCGCCGTATGAAATTGTTCAGTATATTTCACAGGATTACAATGACGGAAGCCCTGCTTTGAAGAATTTGCAGGGACTTTATAAAATGGCAGGATTGTACCTGTTCCTCAACATCACCGGTGTCAGGGAGAAGCGGATGGAACGGCTGGTCGATGCAAAAGGGAATTCCCTGATTGGCAAAATAGGCACGTTCGGTTTATCTGGCATCCAGTTTCCTAAAGACTTGATCCAGGAGTATGTTGCCTTAAATTTATCGGAAGACTTGATCAGCAGGTGGATCGACTCTGTAAATTATGTGGAGTTCAATCACAAAAAACCCATAAACAGAGGGCTTGTTCTCGGGAAAATGATTGATGAGTGGACCATCATCATCAAAAAGGCTTTTGAGATGCTTAACACGGTTAGTGACCGCGACCTGATTTCCGAAATCGAAAAGGAGGCAATTAAAATTAATAAAAAGGACATACAGGGCGATCCGGATGTCTACCTTAAGAACCTTTTTACGCATACAGTTGGGGATAATTTTTATGCGTTGGTCAAAAACAACCTCCAGGTTGCGGTCAATTTTATCATCGAGCGGTTGCACGATATATTTATTGACACATTGAACCAGACTGAGAATCTTTACTATACCAAAGAGTTGCTGAATGCCATCGACAATGCTATTGAACGGAACATTAGCTACTGGAGGGAGAAGGAGATCGCTGCAGAAACCGAACACTGGGAGAACCTGCTGCGTGATCAGATCAATTGGATGTTAAGTTTCAGGTATGGCTTCCTGATGGAACAGGATGCAGTGTTGGCCGACAGGATGATTTCCACCTTTGAAATGATGAAGATGCATCTTTTTGTCGGGAAACTGAATGAGATCAGAAACTATATGTCAAGGGAAGATTCATCATATAAATCTACAACAAACAGCAATAAGGAAGTTCCTAAAACCAGTTTGCTTGATAAGTACATCCGGTACCTTGGAGAAACATTGGGTGAAATAGATCCGGAAAAGCAGAACGTGATGACCATTAAAAAACGCAAAAGTGAGATACTTGGCGACTTGTCTGATGATACCATTCCTATTTTACGCATTTTCAGGACAGGCAGTTTTGAGTCTGAAACTGAGAATTCAAAAGCTGTTTATCTTCAGAAAACAAACAATGCGATTCCAACCAAGGAGAGCATTCTGGAGAAGGTAGATTTGTGGACTTACCTACGAAGTATTGCGTACAATTTTCATAATGAGCTATATAGTAAATGCTTAAGATCTTACAGGGAAAAAATTGGTCAGTATGGATGTGTTGAGGATTTCGATGTGTCAAAATATGTCGAACAAAATCCTAAGGATGGTGTAAAAATGGCGAGAAAGAGCCTGAACAGTTTTATTATGTTGTCGAAATTCCTGACTCCCAATGCGTCCCTGCCACGGTTTATTGTTGGTTCTGATAAAAATGCATTGCGCAATGTGGTCAAGCAGTTTAATGAGAACTCCTTTACGGATTTCTCTGACTCTAAAGATGGGTTACTTGAACTTCAGGAATTGAAAAATATTCTTGTTTTCTACGATGAAAAGGGCAACTATAATCCACTAACAGACTTGAAGTATATTGAACAGATGAAAGCCGTTTTCGAGCATAAGCCGGCCGGTTATGATGAGCTTACAGAAGAGAAATGGAAGAATTTCAGGACAGCCTACAAAATCAAGAAAGCTGACAAGGCAGTTGCCAATCCTCCAGAGAAAACTGAAGAGGCGGTTGATAAATCTGAAAATGAGAACACCTGACGTTCATTAATCCCGTGTAAACATACTTTAACCTATTAATTACCATAAAATATCGGATTTATGAAACTCATACTTGGCCTGACTGATAAGGAAACGAAACAAAATAAATCACTTCTTCAAAAGAAGAACAGAGTGATCCTGACAGTCTTCAGTTTTTTTCTTATCGTTCCGTTGATTCTGATACTTCTTTTCTATTTCGATGTCCTCAAAAGTAAACCGGTGTTTGCCGATGAAATCCAGGAACCTGTAGCTAAAGTCATCACAAAAAAAGGAATTGGCACTGCTTTTTTAGTCAGTCCTACCAAATTACTGACTGCCAGGCATGTAGTTGAAGGTTACCAGCTTGGTGAATCCGTAGACATTGTTTTTGAAAAAGCCAAGGTTTTAAAGCAGGTCAAGGCAAAAATTATTTATATTGCACCTACGACAGTGATGCCCGCAGCTGATCAAAAAGTTCCGCTCGAATACTTTTTAACAGACTTTGCCTTGCTTGAGGTGGCCGAAATCACCGATATTATTCCCCTCGAGACCGGGAGTTCTGTTTCAGTAATGGACCTGGATGATGTGATATTAATTGGCTATCCCAACAACGATTATTCAATAACCAAGGGGAGTATCAATAGCCTGACCTATCAGGGTCTGGATCTCTTCAAATTCGACGCAGCCGCAAACCCGGGTAACAGCGGTGGTCCCTTGATTTTAAAGGCCGATAATTCGGTTGTTGGGATAATTGTAGGAGGGTCTGGTACATCTGCTCAAGGTGAAAATATCGCCATCAAAATCGATAACATAAAAAAACTAATTAAGTTTTAGGTTCCCCACAGTTTTGTTTTTTCATTAACAATATAATTGGATTTAGGTAGTAATACATTTCTAAATTATGTTTTACATTGTTATTGTTATTTTAGGTATATTATATGTATTCATGTTATTTAGTTATCTATATAAAAAGAAATTCATTAACCAGGATACTAGTCATGATAAGGGGAAAAAAGATTCTCAAAGACCGTTGAGAAATAAGAAATCAATTACCCCGGATATTAACAACGGGAATAGGAAAGATGATACTCAGCGGCAGTTGAGCTATAGGTTTGCAAGTTTTAATTTTTTACTGGCTTTTTTTTCTATCCTGATCGCAATGGATTCTGAGGTGATAAGGTCGTCCAATGGATTGCAAAATGCAATAAGCAAATCATGTGATGTTAATTTCTGCCATGTATCGCCAGTCAAAGTAGATACAAAGTTTTTTTTAGGTAACGATTCTATTGTAATAAAGAAGGAAAGTGATGTTGCTCAAAATCAATTACCTGATGACACATTGAAAAATGCTTCGGCGACAGATAGTGAAAAGAAAATGAATTTTTATTTTGATTTTGTTCTGGATATCAGCAAATCAATAAGCCATCGTCAATTCGAAACAGTAGAAAGTATAAACGATAAAATAGATACTGTACGTACCTTTTTACATGACGACTCAATCATGAAATATTTGAATTATGCACAAATTAATTGTATTAGGAAACCAAACATGAATAGGGATTATCTTTTTGGATCCTTTATAATTAGCAAAATAAACCTTTGTTATGGCTTAATTAAAATATACAGAGCATTCGAGGAATCCTTATACGATTATAAACCGTATGTGAAAGTTTGGCTATTGGGCAATAAAGCTTATAGAATTGATTCATTGTTTAATTTGAATATTTCTAATGGGAACATTGATGATTTTATTGATTTTTCTCATGTCAGATCTAATGTTGATAGAAATTTGAGTTTGACTGATTCTAGTTTTATTCGACTAGGAACATTGATTAAGTGCGTAATTAGCATACCTAACTCGATGTTAGATACCGCAACAAATTTTCTAGATTTTTTTGATAAGTATAAAAAATCGATCCAAAATCCCATAAGGACAAAACTACGTTCACAAATAATTATCAACAGAAATTCATTATTTTTGTTTAGTGATTGTCTACACGATCCTTTTAATAATAAGGATGTCAATTTGGATTATGAAAACTTTCGATTAAAAAAAATTCTATGTGATATTGAAAAGTGCAATTTAAAATTGGATATATACCTAATGAAAACTGAAGATCGGCTTCGAAAAAATACTGTTGAAGTTGATAAACTTATTTCAGAGGTTTTTAAATCGAATAGTGAAGATCATAATATCTATAGTGATGACAACTACATAATGTTTGAACATCGTTATCCTAACCCAGTTAATTTTTATTATCAAGTGCCATTTGATGACTCTTGCTTCTGTGATTTCAATGTAGACACAATTAGTTCATATTCCTTAAGACTTTTATGGAACAATAATCATCTTTCTTATAACCCTGATTTCAAATATTATCTATTTGATGCTGGACCAAAACCGTTTGATTCTGGACTTTTAAGAAATGGTTATACTGAAAACCTTAGGTTCAACAAAGGAATAAAAAGAATAAGATTAGCGTATAAAGGGAATTTGATTCCGCAGTTTTCCGAACTCGAGTTTCAAATAATTAATAACTCAATAGGCGGAAAAATTAGATTCAATCTTCTTTTTATTAAAATTTTCAATTTCATAACAACATCTGCTTTGGTTGTCATTGGAATAATTATGCTTATTATTTATTTTTCGATTTTTAATTTAATTGCGCCAAAGCAAATACCAAATAGATATCTGCAATTATATTATCGTGGTGTAGTTTATAGAATATTTACATTTGTTTCATTCATGAATAAAATTACCCTAAGCAAAAGCGCAAATGAAGTGGGAGAAAAGTATTTAAAGATGTAGTTTGTTTCTGTGAACAATAAAAGTTATTAAGAATTTATCCATGTCAATGAAATATCATCTTCTTGGCAGCACTTATCATCTCATTTTCCAAATTGTTGCAATCAACCCCAGCAGTACAAATCACCAAGCCACGAAAATTCCCCAATTTAAAGAATTCATGAAGTTCTCCTGTTACCACAATTTTCCTTCCATTGTTTGGAGATACCCCAAGCCTTAGTACAAAAACAGCACAGTTACTTGTAGTGTCCTGTCTTAGCATGATTAATGAACGGCCCATATAGGCTGAGCTTTTAACAACGAATCCTTCTACATCAATGGTGCCGGGATGCAAGTCGGGATTGCTGGCAATTTCACAAACGGAAATAGGTGGTGGAGGGGGAGGGGGAGGTTGATATGCCTTGCGACGGTGTTTGATGCTATCCGCATCGCAGGATACCATGACAATCAACATCAGGAATCCATAAAGGGACATCGTAAGCCTTCGGCCACGAGCATCTTTTTCCATTGATGCGTAAGGATTATTTTTGCCCTGGCAGAAGTGTGTGCAGTTGATTGGCGGGGAAGTCGGGGATGAGGGAAAGGATTTTGGAGAGATACTCGAAGGGTTCCACCCCGTGGAGTTTGCATGTAGCCAGGATAGAATAGATCACTGCGGCTTGCTGCGCAGCTTCATGAGATCCGGCAAACAGATAATTTTTTCTTCCGAGGGCCACGGGCCGGATGCTGTTTTCGATCAGGTTGTTGTCGATATGGAAGCGGCCATCGTCGATATAACGGACCAGACGCGGCCAGAGATTTAGGGTGTAGGCCATGGCAACACCGATGGCACTCTTTGGCGGCACCAGGATGATTTGTTCCCGCAGCCAGACTTCCATCGCATTGAGAACGGGTTTTGATTTTTCCTGACGCATTGCTTTGATAACCTCGGGTTCCATGTTTCCGTCCCGGATTTCACGTTCGATATCGTACAATGCCTGGAACATTTTCAGGGCATCTCCCGCCAGGGTGGGATTGTTTTCCTGAGCATGCTGGAACTTGCGCCTGGCATGGGCCATGCAGGCCAACAGGGTGATTTGGGGGTGTTTTTCAAAATGATCGTAAGCACTGTAACCGTCGGTTTGAAGATATCCGGCGAACTCTTTGAGCATCTCATCGGGACCCTCCATGCCCCGGGATTTCCGGTAATCGAACAGCACCAGTTTGTTGACAGGATCATAATAGACCCAATGGTATCCTTTATGTGTCGATCCGGGTTTATCTTGGGTAAGCACTGCAATGGGCGTTTCATCTGCCATCAGGTACCATCCGGCCAGCATTTTTGTTTTCAGGGCATCGTAAAGTGGATGCAACAGGTTACAACCGGCGTTAAACCAGCCATTGATG